>PPYE01454120.1_pt1 | contig 29649 bp, 23 predicted proteins | sample 1559881 | NCBI WGS metagenome assembly PPYE01 (sample SAMN08240022, study PRJNA423297) | Human gut metagenome, whole genome shotgun sequencing project. | reverse complement strand
AAATAATACTGTAATATACTAGTATTTAAAGCACTACCGTTAATTCCGTAAAAATATATACGGAATTAACGGTTTTTTTATTTGTTTTTTCCTAACTTTACGGATTGATTGGAGACCACCTGAAACAGATAAAAGTGAGGTCTCCTCATGTGAGAAGAAAAAAGAAAAAAATAATATATAAAATGAATCACAAATGGAATTACCAACCTCCAAGCCAAGAACAGACAGAAGCAGCTAAAGCATTAGCTAAAGAGACAGGAATCAGTCCCGTCCTCTGTAAGCTATTGCTAGAGAGAGGTATAACCTCAGCAGCAGAGGCTAAAAGATTCTTCCGTCCACAGCTTAGCGAACTACACGACCCTTTCCTGATGAAGGATATGAGTATTGCCGTAGAACGCTTAAACCAAGCTATGGGAAAGAAAGAACGTATATTGGTTTATGGAGACTATGATGTGGACGGCACGACAGCTGTAGCATTGGTATACAAATTTCTCCAACAGTTCTATTCGAACATCGATTACTATATTCCCGACCGCTACAACGAAGGTTATGGAGTATCAGTGAAAGGGGTGGATTATGCCTATGAAACGGGTGTAAAACTAATTATTGTATTGGATTGTGGCATTAAGGCGGTGGAAGAAATTGCTTATGCAAAAGATAAAGGAATTGATTTCATCATCTGTGACCACCATGTACCCGATGACGTGCTCCCTCCTGCCGTAGCCATTCTGAACGCGAAACGCCCGGATGCAACTTACCCTTACGAACATCTGTCGGGGTGTGGCGTAGGCTTCAAATTTATGCAGGCTTTTGCTTTGAACAACGGCATTGAGTTCCATCAGCTGACTCCCCTCTTGGATTTGGTCGCTGTCAGTGTAGCCTCTGACATTGTTCCCATCATGGGAGAAAACCGTGTTCTGACTTACCATGGACTGAAACAGTTAAATTCCAATCCAAGTGTAGGACTTAAAGCAATTATTGACATTTGCGGATTGTCCGAAAAAGAAATCACTGTCGGAGATATTGTATTCAAGATTGGACCGCGCATCAATGCTTCCGGCCGTATACAGAATGGAAAAGAAGCTGTCGAATTATTGATAGAAAAAGACTTCTCCTCCGCTTTGGAAAAAGCCAATCAGATAAACCAGTACAACGAGACCCGAAAAGACCTTGACAAGACCATGACCGAAGAAGCCAATCACATTGTGGACAGTTTGGAAGGATTGGCAGAACGTCGTACCATCGTCATTTATAATGAAGCATGGCATAAAGGGGTAATCGGGATTGTAGCTTCACGCCTGACCGAGATTTATTACCGTCCGGCAGTGGTGCTGACACGCACTGACAATCTAGCAACCGGTTCGGCCCGTTCCGTTTCCGGTTTTGATGTATATAAGGCTATTGAAAACTGCCGTGATTTGCTGGAGAACTTCGGTGGTCACACGTATGCGGCAGGACTCTCGATGAAGGTAGAGAATGTGGAAGAGTTCACCCGGCGTTTTGAAATGTATGTATCCGAGCATATTTTACCCGAACAGACCAGTGCGGTAATAGATATCGATGCTGAAATAGATTTTCGCGACATCACTCCGAAATTTCATGCCGACCTGAAGAAGTTCAATCCGTTCGGACCTGACAATCACAAACCGGTATTCTGTACACATAATGTATATGACTACGGAACCAGCAAAGTGGTAGGTCGCGATCAGGAGCATATCAAACTGGAACTGGTCGACAACAAATCAAACAATGTCATGAACGGAATAGCTTTCGGACAAAGCTCACAAGCCCGTTACATCAAGACAAAACGCTCGTTCGACATCTGTTATACCATCGAAGAAAACACGCATAAGCGCGGAGAGGTACAGTTGCAGATTGAAGATATCAAACCTAGTGAGGAATAGACAAGGGTGACCTACAAAGAGATTCTAAAACAATACTGGAACTATGATAACTTCCGTGGCATTCAAGAAGAAATCATAGAGAGTATCGGAAAAGGACATGATACGTTAGGGCTGATGCCTACCGGCGGAGGTAAATCCATTACCTTCCAGGTACCGGCATTGGCGCAACCGGGATTATGTCTGGTCATTACCCCCCTTATTGCTCTCATGAAAGACCAGGTGCGCAATCTCCGTGACCGGGGAATCAAGGCACTGGCGGTTTATTCGGGCATGACGCGCGAAGAAATTGTTGTAGCGCTGGAGAACTGCATATTCGGCGATTATAAATTCCTTTATATCTCTCCCGAACGACTAGACACTGATATATTCCGCACCAAGTTGCGGAATATGAAAATCAGCATGATTACAGTCGATGAGTCTCATTGTATCTCTCAATGGGGATATGACTTCCGTCCTGCCTATTTAAAGATTTCCGAAATACGGGAGTTGCTTCCTGACATCCCGATATTGGCACTTACCGCTACAGCCACTCCCGAAGTAGTCAAAGACATTCAGATAAAATTAGGCTTCAGAGCAGACAGCCATGTCTTTCGCATGAGTTTTGAGCGAAAGAATCTGGCCTATATTGTCCGCAATACAGAGAGCAAACAGGAAGAGTTGCTGCACATTTTGAACCGTGTGTCAGGGAGCGCTATCGTATATACCCGAAACCGAAAGCGTACCCGGGAAGTGGCGGAGTTACTGACAAACAATGATATCACAGCCACCTTTTACCACGCAGGACTGAACAATGACGTGAAAGATCAGCGGCAGAAAAGCTGGCTCTCAGGCGAAAGCCGTGTCATGGTTGCCACTAATGCATTCGGAATGGGCATTGACAAACCGGATGTCCGTCTGGTTATCCATATTGATTTACCAGATTCGCCCGAAGCTTATTTCCAAGAAGCCGGACGTGCGGGACGAGACGGACAAAAAGCTTACGCTGTCTTACTTTATGCCAAGAGTGACAAGACAACGCTCAACAAACGAATAACCGACACGTTTCCCGATAAAGAGTATATCCGAAAAGTGTATGAAGACGTCAACTACTATTTCCAAATGGCAATGGGAGACGGTCTAGGCTGTACATTTGCCTTCAATCTGGATGAGTTTTGCCACAACTTCAAGCACTTCCCCGTGCAGGCAGACAGTGCGCTGAAAATACTGACCCGGGCCGGATATCTGGAATATACAGACGAGCAAGACAACGCTTCCCGCATTCTGTTCACCGTCCACAGAGACGAGTTGTACAAACTCCGCGAGACCGACCCCGAAACAGAGAAACTTATCAACATCATCCTTCGTTCTTACACCGGCCTGTTCACCGACTACGCCTATATAAACGAAGATTCCCTAGCCATCCGTTCCGGTCTGACACGCCAACGCATTTACGAAATCCTGCTGATGCTGACCCGCCGGCATATACTGCACTATATCCCACGCAAAAAGACACCTTATATAATATATACCCGTGAACGACAGGAAAGCCATCGCCTTGCCATCACCCATGATATATATGAAGACCGTAAGGAGAGCTATATTACCCGAATTAAGGCCATAATAGAGTACGCCACTGCCAAAGACAAATGTCGCAGTCGCATGCTGCTCCGCTATTTCGGCGAGAAAAACGAGCACAACTGCGGTTTATGTGACGTATGCCTCAGCACACACCATTCGGGTATGAAGCTGGGTGAATTTCAAGAGATGGAAAATCAAATCCGTGAACTGCTCGGAACATCCCCCCTCTCTGCCGCCGATTTGTTAAACAGCATAAACGGAGAGCGCAAAAAGGCGGAAAAGGTGCTTTCGTACCTCCTATCTGAAGAAATAATACAATCAAATGATGGAATACTTTCTTTATAAGTATTATCTTTGCCACTGATTTATTAACCTTTTACCCCAATAAAACATGAGAAAAGCGTATTTAGCAATTATTTGTCTGTTTGCAGGACTCAATGCATTTGCACAACATGCAGACGTCCAGCCTGTACCTCAACAGATGTCCGAATCCGGCCAGCGAATCACTTTACCCGGAATCTATCAATTCACTGGAGACACGGAAGCTAACCCCTATGCAGTACAACAATTAAAACAGTTATTGGCAGGAAAACACTCTGCCAAAGAAGGTTTACGCATCTATATCGGGGAAAAAGGAGACAAATCCGTCCGCAAGTTTGCCCGCCAAATTCCCAACCGGAAGGAAGGCTACTATCTTTGCATCAACGATAAAGAAATTGTATTGGCAGGAAATGACGAACGAGGAACATTCTATGCCTTGCAGACCCTCAGCCGCCTGCTGAAAGACAACCAACTTCCGGCTGTCGAGATAAAAGACTACCCCTCTATCCGTTTCCGCGGTGTAGTGGAAGGATTCTATGGCACTCCGTGGAGCCATGCCGCCCGTCTGCGCCAACTCAAATTCTATGGCGAGAACAAGATGAACACCTATATTTATGGTCCTAAAGACGACCCTTACCACAGTTCTCCCAACTGGCGTCTGCCCTATCCCGAAAAAGAAGCCAAGCAGTTGCAAGAACTGGTGAAAGTAGCCAAAGAAAATGAAGTCGATTTCGTATGGGCCATCCATCCGGGACAAGACATCAAATGGAATCAGGAAGACCGTGATAACCTGCTGGCCAAATTCGAAAAGATGTATGACTTAGGCGTACGTTCTTTCGCTGTCTTCTTTGACGACATTTCAGGCGAAGGAACCAATCCTGTCAAACAGGCAGAGCTATTGAACTACATCGACGAGAACTTTGTAAAAGTGAAAAAGGATGTAACCCCGCTCGTCATGTGCCCCACAGAGTATAACAAAAGCTGGTCCGACCCCAAAGGCGGATACCTCACCACACTGGGCGACAAGCTGAACCCGAGTATCCAAATCATGTGGACAGGTGACCGCGTGATTTCCGACATCACCAAAGACGGTATCCAATGGATTAACGAACGAATCAAACGTCCGGCCTATATCTGGTGGAACTTCCCTGTATCAGACTATGTACGCGACCATTTGCTGCTCGGCCCTGTATACGGCAATGACACTCAGATAGCCGACCAAATGTCCGGCTTCGTAACCAATCCGATGGAACATGCCGAAGCATCGAAGATTGCCATATACGGAGTAGCATCCTACTCATGGAATCCTGAAAAGTATGACAGTGAAAAGACTTGGAAGGATGCCATCAAGAACATCATGCCGACATCTGCCGAAGAATTGGAATTCTTTGCGGCGCATAATTCCGACTTGGGAGCGAACGGACACAGATATCGTCGTGACGAATCTGTCGCTTTGCAACCGGTCGCCCAAAGTTTCACCGACAGCTATATAAAAGGTGGGAAATATAATGAAAGCGATTACACCGCCCTGCAAGAGACTTTCGGCAGAATGGCAGAATCCGGCGACATCCTACTGACCGACGCCGAAAACACTCCATTGGTGGAAGAAATGAAACCGTGGCTGGCACAATTCAAACTGCTGGGCGAAACGGGAGGAGAAGTTTTGGCTATGGCAAAAGCCTACGAAAGCGGCAACCAAGAACTGTTTATGCGCAAATACAAACATGTAAAAGCTTTACAGCAACAGATGTTCCAAATAGACCAGACATACAATCAGAATCCATATCAACCGGGTGTAAAAACGGCCACAAAAGTGATTAAGCCATTGATTGACCAAACCTTTGCAGCAGTGACAGAACGCTATAACAAGAAATACAGCACCCTACTGGATGCAACTACCGATTATATGCCGCATAAGCTTGTCAGTGATGTGGAACAAATCAAAAACCTGCCATTGCAACTAAAGACCAACCGCATCCAAGTGTCTCCGGCACTGGAAGTCATCAAATGGCAAGCCAAAGGCTTTATCACTATCGAGCTTGATAACGTTTATCCGGGATTAAGCATTGATATTGACTTCGGCAAACCCGAAGTGGCAACCTGGGGAGTACTTGAAGTTTCGACCGACGGCAAAGAATGGAAGAAAATAGATTATAAACAGGAAAAGAATCGCCTGACAGCAGACCTGAAGAAAGCTCCCGTCAAAGCCGTGAGATTCAGCAACAGTCAAGACAAGGAACAAGAAATCTATCTCAGACGATTCATTATTACTGTAGACAAATAAAACAACTGTAAATTATGGGCTTTTTTAAATCTTTATTCGGTGGGAACAATACCCCTGAAACGGAAAAAGAGAAAAACGATAAAAAGAATTTTGAGATTTTAAAATACGACGGCATCCGCGCTCAGCGCATGGGCAAATTGCCCTACGCCATCAAATGTTTTGAAGAAGCGGTTGCCATCAATGACGAGATGGAAACGCTCACCTTCCTTGCCAATGCATACATCCAGGCCAACCGCCTGGATGATGCACGCATCACCTTCGACCGCATGGCAGAAAAAGACCCTGAACAAGTCAGCACCTTTCTGTCGCTGGCCGGTATCTGCTTCATGCAAGAAGACTATGAAACCATGAACGATGCCTGCCAAAAGGCACTCGTCTTAGACGACAAGAATCCTCTCACCTATTATCTCACTGCCAAAGCAGCGGTGGGAATGAAAGAAGAAATCAATGCCATTGCCATGCTGACCAAAGCGATTATCCTAAAAGAAGACTATACGGAAGCATACCAATTGCGCGCTGAAGTATTATGGGGCATGAAGCAAGCAAAAGATGCGGCAGAGGACATTCAGAAATTACTGAGCCTCAACCCCGAAGACGAACAGGCCCTGTTGTTGAAAGGCGAAATACTGGCAGCAACCGGTGAAGAGGAGCAGGCAGAGGAATGTTTCAATCAAGTATTGTCGCTCAATCCTTTTAATGAAAAGGCATATCTGCTGTCGGGAGAGCTTTTCCTGACAAAGAAAGACTTCGACAAAGCCATCGGAGTGTATGATGAAGCCATCGAAATCAATCCCAACTTTGCACAAGCCTATCATGAGAGAGGCCGCATCAAGTTGTTGAAAGGCGACAAGGACGGTTCTGTGGAAGATATGAAAAAAGCCATGGAACTGGCTCCCGAAACCGAAGAAAACATCAGCGGACAATATAACAATTACGAGAACATGACAAAGAACGTTCCCTTCTGATGAGATAAACATTATGCTCTGTTTTATTGTTTATCTACGAGAGATATACAATAAAACATGAGCGTAAAAGAACAATACTGGAAATATTCCCTTATCACCATCATACTGGGCTTAGGGCTTTTGCTCTTTCTGAAAATGACTCCTTTTATGGGAGGAATATTAGGAGCATGTACCATCTACATCATGGTCAGAGGACAGATGCTCTATCTTACTCAAAAGAAAAAAATAAGGAAAAGCATCACTGCCATTATCCTGTTGATAGAAGCAATACTCTGCTTCCTGGTTCCTCTCTCATTGGCTGTGTGGCTCCTTATCAACAAGTTGCAGACCGTCAATGTAGACACCACCGCTTTTGTCAACACAGTCACCAACCTTGCCGACTGGATTCGCCAGAAAACAGAATATGACTTGCTGAGCAAAGAAAACATCAGCTCGATAGCCTCCATACTTCCCGGCATCGGCCAATTCCTGATGGGCGGTATCAGCAGTTTTGCCGTCAATCTCTTCGTATTGGTTTTTGTACTCTACTTCATGCTGATTGGAGGAACAAAAATGGAACAATATATTTATGAGCTTCTCCCCTTCAGTGACAGCAACAAGAAGCATGTAATGAACGAAATCAATATGATTGTTCGGGCAAATGCGATAGGCATTCCATTATTGGCAATCATTCAAGGAGCAATCGCTACGTTGGGCTACTATCTGTTTGATGCCCCCAGTGCATTACTTTTCGGTTTCCTTACCTGCTTTGCCACCGTTATTCCTATTGTGGGAACAGCCCTGGTATGGTTTCCTTTAGCTGCTTACATGGCCATATCGGGTGATTGGCCTCATGCCGTCGGATTACTTCTTTACTGCGGATTAATAGTGACCAACATCGACAACCTTATCCGCTTTATCCTCCAAAAAAAGATGGCAGACACCCATCCTCTCATCACTATCTTCGGAGTTGTCATCGGGCTGTCATTATTTGGATTCATGGGAGTGATATTCGGTCCGCTACTGATTTCCATCTTCATTCTATGCGTCAATATCTTTAAAGAGCAATACTTAAAATAGACAACTATCGGAAAAACAGTCATTTTATCTCCCTGCCATCATAAACAATATTCATGGAGGGCTACGGGCTTCTTTTCCGATAAACTGTCCCTTCCCCCTACTTACCGCAGACAAAGGGAAGACTAAGGCATTCCATGCCGTCAGCTAAGGTCTTTTAAGCGGAAGATTAGTACAGACTTCGGCAGCGGACCGTACAGTCCATTACAGCAGACCGTACAGTCCACTGCAGCAGACCGTACGGTCCATTGCCGAAGTCTGTAATAGTCTGACCTACAAAAACACTTAACCAACAGGACGGAAAGGCTTAATCCGACGCACATCGGGACTAACCTCCGGAACAAATACAAACAGGACGTAAAACATAGCCGGATTTCTTTTTATTTTTGTAAAACTCAAGGCTATAAGCAAAATAATAACTATTTTTGCGCATTCAATTGAACAAAACATTTAACTCATGAGTAATCAACGATACATGCAGCGCGGTGTGTCCGCATCCAAGGAAGATGTACACAACGCCATTAAGAACATTGACAAAGGTATTTTTCCACAAGCTTTCTGTAAGATTATCCCTGATATTCTGGGTGGTGACCCCGAATATTGTAACATTATGCACGCCGACGGTGCAGGGACAAAATCATCATTAGCCTATCTCTATTGGAAAGAGACCGGCGACCTGAGCGTGTGGAAAGGCATTGCGCAAGATGCACTGATTATGAATATCGACGACCTGCTTTGTGTGGGTGCTGTCGACAACATTTTGGTTTCATCCACCATCGGACGCAACAAACTGCTCGTTCCCGGAGAAGTCATTTCTGCTATCATCAACGGAACAGACGAACTACTTGCCGAACTTCGTGAAATGGGAGTAGGCGTATATGCCACCGGTGGCGAAACAGCCGACGTAGGTGACTTGGTCCGCACCATCATCGTAGATTCTACCGTAACTTGCCGCATGAAACGCGCAGACGTTATCAATAATGCCAATATCCGTCCGGGTGACGTCATTGTCGGCCTGGCTTCTTACGGACAGGCAACTTACGAAAAAGAATATAACGGCGGCATGGGAAGCAACGGTTTGACCAGCGCCCGTCATGATGTATTCTCTAAATATCTGGCAGAGAAATACCCCGAAAGTTATGATAAGGCCGTTCCCGAAGAGTTAGTTTATAGCGGAAACCTGAAACTGACAGACAAAGTGGAAGGCAGCCCGCTGGATGCAGGCAAACTGGTATTATCGGCTACGCGTACATACGCTCCGGTAGTGAAGAAGTTGCTGGATGCGCTTCGTCCCGAAATTCACGGTATGGTTCACTGTTCAGGTGGCGCACAGACCAAGATTCTGCACTTTGTAGACAACGTCCGAGTGGTGAAAGACAACCTGTTCCCTGTTCCTCCGTTGTTCAAGACCATCAAAGAACAAAGCGGTACGGATTGGGAAGAAATGTACAAGGTATTCAATATGGGTCACCGTCTGGAAGTCTACTTGTCACCGGAGCACGCCGAAGAAGTGATTGCTATCAGCAAGTCGTTCAATATCGATGCACAAATTGTAGGACACATCGAAGAAAGTGACAAGAAGGAACTGATTATCAAGAGTGAGTTTGGAGAATTCAAATACTAACCAATATGAACAGACGAGTTTTCCTCATACAGATATTGTTATCTCTTATTCTACTCATCGGGCTTTGTCTTATATTCAAAATGCCTTCAGGTAGTATAATTGGAACAGTTATCGGTTACTTAGTAGGTGGAAGCGTCGTTGCTGTGATTAATAATAAGAACAAGAAGAAGTAGTAGTAACTCAGTGAATGGCAGAAAATACATTATTAGATAAGTTAGAAGGGCTGGTAGCCCGGTTTGAAGAAGTTTCCACCCTCATCACCGACCCGAATGTGATTGCGGACCAAAAGCGTTATGTCAAACTCACCAAGGAATACAAGGATATGAGCGACATTATGAAGGCCCGCAAAGAATATATACAATGCCTGAACGGACTGGAAGAGGCAAAGCAGATAATGACAACTGAATCTGACCCCGAAATGAAGGAAATGGCACGCGAAGAGGCAAATGCCTGCGAAGCGCGTATTCCCGAATTGGAAGAAGAAATAAAGCTGCTGCTCGTTCCCGCCGACCCGCAGGACGACCGTAATGCCATCCTCGAAATACGTGGCGGTACCGGAGGCGATGAAGCAGCCATCTTTGCCGGCGACCTGTTTCGTATGTATTCCAAATATTGCGAAACGAAAGGCTGGAAACTGGAAGTTTCCAGTGCCAACGAAGGTGCTGCCGGAGGATTCAAGGAAATTATCTGTTATGTGACCGGTGATAAAGTATATGGTACGTTGAAATACGAATCAGGAGTTCACCGTGTGCAACGTGTTCCGGCTACCGAAACCCAGGGGCGTGTGCATACCTCGGCCGCTTCTGTTGCCGTATTGCCGGAAGCCGAACCGTTTGATGTGGAAATTAATGAAGGTGAAATCAAATGGGATACCTTCCGAAGCGGTGGTGCCGGCGGACAGAACGTCAACAAGGTGGAATCGGGAGTACGTCTTCGCTACAATTGGAAGAACCCGAACACGGGCGTAGTGGAGGAAATCCTGATTGAATGTACCGAAACCCGCGACCAGCCGAAAAACAAAGAACGCGCCCTTTCGCGCCTGCGTACCTTTATATATGACAAGGAACACCAAAAGTATATCGATGATATTGCCAGCAAGCGTAAGACGATGGTATCCACCGGAGACCGTTCGGCAAAGATTCGTACCTACAACTATCCGCAGGGACGCATCACCGACCACCGTATCAATTACACCATCTACAATCTGGCTGCTTTCATGGACGGCGACATTCAGGACTGCATCGACCATCTGATAGTGGCTGAAAATGCAGAGCGATTGAAAGAGAGTGAATTATAATAATATCAAGCTAAATAGCATAACTATGAACAAACAACAATTATTTGAGAACATCAAAAAGAAGAAATCATTCCTCTGTGTAGGATTGGATACAGACATAAAGAAAATCCCCGAACATCTGTTGAAGGAAGAAGACCCTATCTTTGCTTTCAACAAGGCTATTATCGATGCAACAGCTCCTTATTGTATTGCATACAAGCCCAACTTGGCTTTCTATGAGAGCATGGGCGTGAAGGGATGGATTGCTTTTGAAAAAACAGTGAACTACATCAAGGAAAACTATCCTGACCAATTCATCATTGCCGATGCCAAACGTGGCGACATTGGCAATACCTCGGCCATGTATGCCCGCACTTTCTTTGAAGAATTGAACATCGATTCTGTCACTGTAGCTCCATATATGGGTGAAGACAGCGTTACTCCGTTCCTCACTTACGAAGGCAAATGGGTTATTTTACTGGCCTTGACCAGCAATAAAGGTTCGCACGACTTCCAACTGACGGCAGATGCCGACGGCGAGCGTCTGTTTGAAAAGGTTTTGCGCACCTCACAGAATTGGGCAAACGATGAAAACATGATGTATGTAGTAGGTGCAACCCAAGGACGTGCATTCGAAGATATTCGTAAGATTGTTCCCAACCACTTCCTGCTGGTACCGGGCATAGGTGCACAAGGCGGTTCATTGGAGGAAGTTTGCAAATATGGCATGAACCATACTTGCGGACTGATTGTCAACTCCAGCCGCGCCATTATCTATGCCGATAAAACTGAAAACTTCGCAAACGTAGCCGGACAAGAAGCCAAGAAAGTTCAGGCACAAATGGAAGAACAGTTGAAAGCCATTCTTTAATGAGTGAAAGAAAAATCATAAACGACCCCGTCTTCGGGTTTATCAATATCCCGAAGGGGTTGTTATATAATATTGTATGCCACCCGTTGCTGCAACGCCTCACACGCATCAAGCAACTGGGCTTATCTTCTGCTGTGTATCCGGGAGCGCAACATACCCGGTTTCAGCACTCGCTGGGAGCCTTCTATTTGATGAGTGAAGCCATCAATCACCTGACAGCCAAAGGTAATTTCATTTTTGACAGTGAAGCGGAAGCTGTTCAGGCAGCTATTTTGCTTCATGATATCGGACACGGGCCTTTCTCGCATGTTCTGGAGAACACATTGGTCACAGGCGTCTCTCATGAAGAAATTTCACTGATGCTGATGGAGCGCATCAACAAAGACCTGAAAGGGCAGCTCAATCTTGCTATCCAAATCTTTAAAGATGAGTATCCCAAAAAGTTTCTTCACCAATTAGTCAGCGGACAACTGGATATGGACCGGTTGGACTATCTGCGCCGTGACAGTTTTTACACCGGCGTAACGGAAGGCAATATCGGTTCGGCACGTATCATCAAGATGCTGGACGTAAAAGACGATCATCTGGTGGTCGAATCGAAAGGAATCTACTCCATAGAGAACTTTCTGACATCCCGCCGCCTGATGTATTGGCAAGTCTACCTGCATAAAACATCTGTAGCCAGTGAAAAGATGCTCATCAGCACCTTGCTCCGCGCCAAAGAATTAGCTTCAAAAGGCATTAATCTCTTTGCTTCTCCGGCATTGAAGTTCTTTTTATACCATTCCATTGGCAAAGAAGAATTTTATAATGATTCTAATTGTCTAGAATATTTTATTCAATTGGATGACAATGATATATGGACTGCACTGAAAGTATGGAGCAGCCACAGCGATATCATACTCTCTACTTTGAGCCGCGGACTCATCAACCGCCGTCTCTTTAAAGTAGAAGTCACCTCTTCCCCCATCTCGAAAGAGAGAAAGGAAGAACTGCTTTCAATGATATGTAACCAACTAGGTATCAACAAGAAAGAAGCAAATTATTTTCTATCAATATCCAGTATAGAGAATGACATGTACAAAAAGGAAGATGACAGCATTGAAATCATCTACAACGATGGAAGCACCAAGGACATTGCCGAAGCTTCGGATATGCTGAATATCTCTCTACTCTCTCGGAAAGTCAAGAAATATTATGCATGTTACCTGCGTCCGGAAGAAGGCGGGCATTAAATAATTAGTGAATTGTACGGATATATCAAAAAAAAATGCGTAATTTGCATAATTAATAGTGCAGTTACACAGATATGTAACGCGCAAGTAATAAAACAGAAACATTTAGAACATAAAGAATTAAAACAGTATTATGGAGTTCTCAGCTAAACAAATTGCGGAATACATCCAGGGAATTATTGTTGGTGACGAAAACGCAACTGTGCATACTTTTGCTAAAATAGAAGAAGGAATGCCGGGTGCACTTTCATTTCTTTCAAATCCGAAGTATACTCATTACATTTATGATACGCAGTCTACCATTGTGTTGGTTAACAAAGACTTCGTCCCCGAGCAGGAAGTTAAAGCAACCCTTATCAAAGTGGACAATGCATACGAGAGTCTGGCAAAGCTGCTGACACTTTATGAAATGAGCAAACCTAAAAAAACCGGCATTGACCCGCTGGCATACATTGCCCCTACCGCCAAAATAGGAAAAGATGTATATATCGCCCCATTCGCTTGTGTAGCCGATGGTGCTGAGATTGGTGACAATACTTCACTCCACCCGCATGCTACTGTAGGCAGCCATGCGAAAGTGGGCAGTAACTGTACATTATATCCTCATGCAACTGTATACCATGACTGTCGTGTCGGCAATAACTGTACATTGCACGCCGGTTGTGTGATTGGTGCTGACGGTTTCGGCTTTGCCCCTTCATCCGAAGGATATGAAAAGATTCCTCAAATCGGAATAGCAATTATAGAAGATGATGTGGAAATCGGTGCCAATACGTGTGTAGACCGTGCTACAATGGGAGCAACAGTGATACACAAAGGCGTGAAGCTTGATAACCTTATCCAAATAGCCCACAATGTAGAAGTAGGAAGTCACACAGTGATGGCTTCGCAAGTGGGAATCGCCGGCTCTACCAAAGTGGGCGAATGGTGTATGTTCGGCGGACAAGTAGGTTTGGCCGGCCATATCAAAGTGGGTGATAAAGTAGGAATCGGTGCACAGGCAGGCGTTCCCGGTAATATCAAATCCAATGAAAAGGTAATGGGTACTCCGGCCATCGATGCCAAGAACTTTATGAAGTCATCGGCCGTCTATAAGAAGCTTCCCGAAATGTATGCAGCACTGAACAGCATGCAGAAAGAAATAGAAGAATTAAAAAAACAACTAAATAAATAACCCCATGTTGAAACAGAAGACATTAAGAGGCAGTTTCTCACTAAACGGAAAAGGCCTGCATACCGGAGTAAACTTGACGGTGACATTTAATCCTGCACCGGACAACCACGGGTATAAAATTCAACGTATTGACCTTGAAGGACAACCAATAATTGATGCAGTGGCAGAAAATGTAGGTGATACCACCCGCGGAACTGTACTGATAAAGAACGGCATAAAAGTAAGTACTGTCGAACATGCATTGGCGGCACTTTATGCGGCAGGCATTGACAACTGCCTCATCCAGGTGAACGGACCTGAGTTCCCGATATTGGACGGTAGCGCCAAACAATATGTGGAGTGCATCCAACGTGTGGGCATCGAAGAGCAAAACGCCGTTAAGGATTATTATATCATTAAATCGAAAATAGAATTCAGAGACGAGACTTCCGGTTCTTCCATCATTGTTTTACCGGATGAAAACTTCAGTGTCAACGCCCTGATTTCTTATGATTCCAAAATCCTGTCCAATCAGTTTGCCACTTTGGAGGATATGTCCAAATTCCCCACAGAAGTCGCTTCTGCACGTACATTCGTATTTGTGCGCGAGATTGAACCACTATTGGGAGCAGGTCTGATTAAAGGCGGCGATTTGGACAATGCCATTGTCATCTACGAAAAAGAAATGAGCCAGGACAATTATGACAAACTGGCTGACGTAATGGGTGTTCCCCACATGGATGCCACCCAATTAGGTTATATCAACCACATTCCTTTGGTATGGGACAACGAACCGGCACGTCATAAATTGCTGGATATCATTGGCGACCTTGCCCTCATAGGCAAACCCATCAAGGGACGCATCATCGCAACACGTCCGGGACACACCATCAATAATAAATTTGCACGCCAAATACGCAAAGAAATTAAATTGCACGAAATTCAGGCTCCCAGCTATAATTGTAACGAAGCCCCTATCATGGATGTCAACCGCATCCGCGAATTACTTCCACACCGCTATCCGTTCCAACTGGTAGACAAAGTGATTGCCATTGGTGCCAACTATATTGTAGGTGTGAAAAACGTCACTGCCAACGAACCGTTCTTCCAAGGACATTTCCCTCAAGAACCCGTTATGCCGGGTGTACTTCAGATTGAAGCAATGGCACAATGTGGCGGACTGCTTGTACTGAACTCGGTAGACGAACCGGAAAGATACTCCACCTACTTCCTGAAAATAGACGGTGTGAAGTTCCGTCAGAAAGTCGTGCCGGGAGATACCCTGATATTCCGTGTAGAACTGTTGGCACCTATCCGCCGCGGCGTTTCTACAATGAAAGGATATGTATTCGTAGGTGAGAAAGTAGTGTGCGAAGCAGAATTCATGGCACAAATAGTAAAAAACAAATAAGATAAGAAATGATCAGTCCACTAGCATATATACATCCCGAAGCAAAGATTGGTGAAAACGTAGAAATCGGTCCCTTCGTATTTATCGATAAGAATGTGGAAATCGGTGACAACAACACCATCATGCCCAATGCCACTATCTTGTATGGTTCACGCATCGGCAATGGAAACACCATCTTTCCGGGAGCAGTCATAGGCGCTATACCCCAAGATTTGAAATTCCGCGGTGAAGATACGACTGCAGAGATTGGTGACAACAACACTATCCGCGAGAACGTAACCATCAACCGTGGCACCGCAGCCAAAGGCAGAACAGTGGTGGGCAGCAATAACCTGCTGATGGAAGGTGTACATGTGGCACACGATGCATGGGTGGGAAACGGTTGTATTATCGGAAATTCCACTAAGATGGCAGGCGAGATTATCATTGACGACAACGCCATTATCAGCGCTGCCGTGTTGATGCACCAGTTCTGTCGTGTGGGCGGATATGTAATGATTCAGGGAGGATCGCGATTCAGCAAAGACATTCCTCCTTATATCATTGCCGGACGCGAACCGATTGCTTATGCAGGAATTAATATTGTAGGGCTACGCCGCCGCGGATTCTCAAATGAACTGATTGAGAACATACACAATGCCTATCGCATTATCTATCAAAGTGGTATGAACGTGACAGACGCATATTATTTCTTTCATAGAAAATTCTCAAAGAGGTATCATCAGATAACAAAGTTTTTTATAACTTTACTGCACGAAAAACAAGTTATATAGTATATGGTATATAGATTTACACTCATCTCTGATGAAGTCGATGATTTTATAAGAGAAATAAAGATAGATTCCGAAGCTACTTTCCATGACTTCCACGAAGCCATCCTGAAAGCGGCAGGATATAAGAATGACCAATTAACCTCATTCTTCATCTGTGATGACGACTGGGAAAAAGAACAGGAAATCACACTGGAAGATATGGGTACCAGCTCGGATGAAGACAGTTACATCATGAAGGAAACCAAGTTAAGCGACCTGTTGGAAGACGAAAAGCAGAAATTGCTTTATGTATTCGACCCCTTGGCTGAACGTGTATTCTTTATTGAGTTGTCTGAAATCATAACCGGTAAAGACCTTGACAAAGCCGTTTGCTCACGCAAAGCGGGAGATGCTCCTAAACAGACTCTTGATTTTGACGAAATGATGGCAAACAATGGCGGGAACCTTGACCTGGACGAGAACTTCTATGGCGACCAGGATTTTGACATGGAAGACTTCGACCCCGAAGGATTTGATATGGGAAGCGGCAGTGCTGCTGCCGACCCTTACGAGCAAGATAACTATTAATCTGAATTGTAGGGGCGACTGATGCAGTTGCCCCTTTTATTTTTAAGCCTGATGTCTCACACCCTTATCGTCCTCATTGGCCCTACCGGTGTAGGAAAGACAGAACTAAGTCTTTCCATTGCCGAACATTTCCAAACCTCTATTATTTCGGCAGATTCTCGCCAACTCTATAAAGATTTGAAAATAGGCACTGCCGCCCCTACTCCCGAGCAATTGTCACGCGTGCCTCATTTATTTGTCGGCACTCTGGGACTGACTGATTATTACAGTGCCGCACAATATGAGGCTGATGTATTGAATCAGTTGGAACACTTATTCCAAACACACGATACTGTTGTACTCACCGGAGGTTCCATGATGTATGTGGATGCCATTTGCAAAGGTATCGACGACATTCCCACCGTTGACAAGGAAACCAGAGAGTTGATGCTCCGACGCTATGAAGAAGACGGATTGGACAAGCTCTGTGCCGAACTGAAGCTGCTTGACCCTGAATATTACAAAATAGTAGATTTAAAGAATCCCAAACGGGTAATCCATGCACTGGAAATCTGCTACATGACCGGCAAGACTTACACTTAAATAGGACTGACACGCGACCGTGAAGAGCTATACAGCCGCATAAACCATCGTGTAGATATTATGATGCAAGAGGGATTACTGGAAGAAGCACGCAGTGTCTATCCCTACAAAGAGTTGAACTCGCTGAATACAGTGGGATACAAAGAAATATTCAAATATCTGGATGGTGAATGGACGCTCGACTTTGCCATTGAGAAAATAAAGCAAAACTCACGCATCTATTCCCGCAAACAAATGACCTGGTTTAAACGGGATACGGATATCACCTGGTTTCATCCCGACCAACAAGAAGAGATAATGGAACATATTAAAAAACAACTATCATGAAAAAACTGCTTACCTTATTATTAATGTGCTTGATGCTCATCCCGGCATCGGGAAAAGAATCGCAAAAACGCTGGCATCAGAATAAATACTCCATGTTTATCCATTTCGGACTTTATTCCGAACTGGGCGGTGTATGGGAAGGCAAGCCTGTCACTCGCGGATACAGTGAACAGATACAGTCTTTTGCCGGCATCTTCAGTGACTGGTATGGAGATACGGCACTCCGTTTCAACCCTACCCTCTTTCATGCTGACTCCATCGTTGCCTTGGCTAAAAAAGCCGGAATGCGTTCCATCGTCTTCACAACCAAACACCATGACGGCTTCTGTATGTTTAAGACGGCAACTACCGACTATAACTCTTACGATGCCACTCCCGGCAAACGCGATTTCGTAAAAGAACTGGCAGAAGCCTGCAAACGCGGAGGCATCAATTTCGGCATGTATTTCTCTTTGATTGATTGGCATTTTCCACAAGCCTATCCCATTTCCAGCCATAACTGTGACTTTATTACCCCGCAACACCATGAGTTTACGAAACAACAGGTTACGGAACTGCTCACCAATTATGGACCTATCTCCGAACTTTGGTTTGATATGGGTTCCAATACCCCCCAACAAAGTCAGGAACTTTATGAACTGGTTCACAAACTGCAACCAGACTGTATGGTAAGCGGACGTCTTGGAAATGACCGTTATGACTTTGCAGTCATGGCTGACAATGCCTATCCCGAAGGAGCTCTACAGACTGCATGGCAGTCGGCTGCTTCCATGTTCAACGAAACATGGAGCTACCGTTCATGGCAGGAAAGAGGAGATGTACATACTAAAGCAATGGAGAAATTACGCAGCCTTATCAATGTCGTTTCGCACGGAGGTAACTTCCTGCTCAATATCGGACCTAAAGGCAACGGCTCCGTTGTTCCTTTCGAAAAAGAAGTGTTGGAGAGAATCGGTGCTTGGCTGGAAAAACACGGAGAAGCCATTTATGGCACAGATGCTTCTCCATTCCGTGAACAGTATGAATGGGGAGCTATCACTCGCAAAGAAAATAAACTCTATCTGATTTTGTCAGGAAAATATCCTCTACACGGCGAAATTATCCTGAATACTCCGGGCTTCAAGCTGAAAGAAGCAAAAGGCAACTTCACCCATATCAGCCAAAAGAAAGGGAATCTGCATATCACTGTGCCCCAAACGGCGTATAACAATACTGATATAGAAGTTCTTTCTTTAGACATGGACGTGACAGCACCTATTGCCACCACACATGAATATGTACCTAATTACAGTTACTCTTGTTTCGATTATTACAGCAACTATCGCAGCACTGTAAGCTATGAATGGGAAATCCCCAATCGCAATACCCAACTGGAGTTGACTTATACACCGCAGGAAGTCGGCAAAGAACTTGTCATTACAAACCCGACCGGAAATGAACAAAGAGTAATACTAAACGGAGCAAAGGCCAGCCCTCTGAAAGTAAATCCTAAAACCAAATGGGGAAAGCGCTATCTCTGCGGACCGGGCAGCAGTCTGTTCGATGCCCCTTCCAATATCCATGTCAGTCTCGATAAAGCTCCTATAAGGAACGGACAGTGGAAAGAAATGAGCGAAGAAAAGATGATGTTCCCTGCCAATATCCTTGAGACTTATTTTGTATTGCAAGAAGTCGAATCGCCGGTTGCACAAGATGTATTAGTGGATGTAGGTGCCGGAAACGGCATCGAGGTTTATCTAAACGGCCGTTCTGTTATGAAGCATTTAAACCCGTACCGTTGCAAATTCCGTGAAGAAAAGGTATTATTGCATCTACAAAAAGGGGTGAATCAAATTGTCTTACGCTTATACAACAGATTTGAAAAGGAAACAGGATACCTGCTCCGTCCTTCGGAAGAGCAAGTCGTTTACAAACAACGCTATATATATACTGTGCCCGATAAAGACAAAAAGCAATCTGCTATCAAGTTACAGGTTAAACAAAATAATCTGCCAACCCAACATACCGATACGGAATTGCATAATCTCACTATCAGAATAAAACAGTAGGTATATACTAAGACAACAGTATCCTTAAATCCGGCATACAACAGCCCGATTTAAGGATACTTTATATTATAGCTCGACTTAAATCCCCCCATTGCAAAGAAAGCAGCTTTCACATAGAATCCCCATGAACAGGAGATTTCAGTACTCGTTACGTGTGAAAGGAAATCATTACCAAGTTGAATGGCATGTGAAAAACGAAGCTGTCAGGACTTTCCGGTCCTATAATTCATAATTACTCCAATCAACACCTGGATGGAGAGTACGAGCAAACCTACATTAAAAAAAATATTCCGCCACTCGCTCTTCGTTATAAATTGCTTGTAAAGCGGTTTAATGACAGGCGCATCCGAATGCTGCACTTTACAACGCGATTTATCAATTGCCTTTTTATAATCCTCCACATCGAAAGTGCACCATTCATAGCATACCAAAGAATCCTGCTTATCATGCTTTACAGAAACAACCCATGCCTTTACTTCTCTTTCTGTATATTTATGTGTAGGCAATGAATCCTCAAAAGCCGGTGATACCGAATACCAATACTGCTTCTTCTCTGTCCGATAGGAATGCCGTGATATACGTCTGGTATGTTCACGCCAAATGCTGACAGTGCTTCTCCTCTTATAATCCACTTCCAAACAATCGAAAGTAAAATATAGAGGCTTATTCTTTTCCTTATATAAATCTGTTATTGAAGCATAACGGACTATATCATCGGCAGAATGGAACAGCCAGTTTTGCAAAGGCACATTGAATGCGACAGAAGCCACAACCGTCCACAAAAGCAATAGCCCCATCCGGTTTCCCCTGAAACGAACAGCGACAACAATAAAAGATACCAACGGAGCAAAAGAGTAACAGAGTATCTGCATCCAATTGGTGGTATATCCACGAAAGATATAAGTAAAGATTAATCCCAACAAGGAAGGAATAATCAGTATCAACAATAACTTTGCTATCCGGTTGTGTCTCATCATAAAGTCTTTTATTACTTAGCGACAATCGTATCTTTCTTTATATCTATTTTCTTGGGAGCAAAAAAGAAATCATCAGGCGCTCCATTCTTAAAGAAATCTTCTTCCTTTATCTTCTGCACTCTTTTCTCGGCCACTTGATACGTAGTGGTAGCAGATTCAATGAGTTTTCCTTCTTCATCATAAGGGAAACGTTGATTCTTAGGAGTCAAAGACATAAACTTTTCATAAAAATGCACAGCGTTCTCATAATCTTTGTTCAAATCATAAGCTCTGGCTATGCTATAGAACAGCTTATAGTCTTTATTCAATTTATACAAATGATTCATGGCTTCTATCTTCTTATAAATCTCACCGGCATAACCATAACATTCTGCCAAACCTTTATAGAGACGTTCGAGTATGCTGTCATTAGGAGAAGCTATCTCTACAGCCTTTTCCATAAACTCAACACCTTCTTTCTTCCATGAAGTGCGCGAACAGGATTTTGCATAATAATATAATACATTAATATCAGTAGGGTTTTTCGCATACGCTTCCTTCAAATTATCGTATGAACCATAAAACCAATTGTCCCCATAATAAGATATACCTAAATAATAAGAGGTAAGAAAGCTGCGGTCGCCCATTCGCTTCAAACTTTCATAACGCTCGATAGCCGTCTTATAATCTTTCAACATACAATAAGCTTTGGCGTTCTGGCGGTTAACATCCACACTTGTCGTATCGGTCAGCCGATAACGCTCCGTCACGTCAACGGCATCTGCAAATTGCTGGTTATTATTAAATATATTGGCTATGCGAGCAACGGTCTGGGCATCCAGAGAATCTCGACGATAGGCAATATTATAACTGAAAAAAGCATTGGATATATCCTGCATTCCCTCATAAGCCTGCCCCAAGTACTTATATCCGGTGGCAGAAACCGTATCTTGTTCCAGCCAGCCATGACAAGCCTCACGCGCCTCTTCAAAATCCTCCGCATTCAATAAGGAACGTATATATTGCAAACGGAAGAACTTATTCTCCGGGCGCAAACTCACCGCCTTCTGATAATAATTAGCCGCCTGACGCGGACTACCCATTAATTTGTAACACTCAGCCAGGTCTATTAATACTTTTGTATCCGCGCTATCCTTCACAATAAGAGAAGTCAAACCGACAATGGCTTCCGGATAACGATTCATGGCCTTCAACGCCTGTATCCTAGTCGATAACAATAATGAATCCTTTGTGTCGGGGGCTATCAGATGGATTACCTTATCATAATCAAACTCTTCCATAGCCAAACTAATTTCATCGTGTGCCTGAGCAAAAACTGTCACCGACACCAGACATAGCATGAATGTTACCAATGTTCTCATCATATTATATTCTATCGTTTTGTAATAATCGCCAAAACATCGCCCTTTCCCTTTCGGCATAAAGAGCGATTTTATTATCCTTCAGCGCAATGGCAGTCTCAATCTCTGCCATTGCGCATTCGGATTTTCCACTCCATCTTCTATAATCAATAAAAATTAGTTAGATTTGGATTCATCCTCTTTCTTCTTTTCTTCTACCCACAACTTAAATTTAACAGGAACACTAAACTGCGTGCGGACAGTAACGCCTCTTTGTTTTCCCGGATTCCATTTGGGCATCAACTTAATGACTCTCAAAGCCTCTTTATCCAAGTAAGGGTCTACACCTTTTATGACTTTCGGATTAGAGATGCTTCCATCTTTCTCGACTATAAACTGAACCGATACTATTCCTTGAACACCGTTTTCCTGAGATATAGCCGGATATTTTAGATGCTTAGACAAGAACTTGAGGCATTCAGGCATACCGCCACCAGGAAATGAAGGCATTTCTTCCACAATCTGAAAAACTTGGCTGTCATCGGAAGATGCATGCACTTTAGCTTCTTGTTTTACAACCGTTTTAGTGCTATGAGAAGACACAGAATCGGATTTATCATCTTTCATTACAACTACAATATTCTGTTCTTTCTCATCGCCAGCAACCTTAACTTCCACCGTTTTATAGCCGATAAAAGAGACTTGCAAGACATCGCCTGCCTCCACCGACAATTCAAAACGACCATTCTCATCGGTAACAGTACCCATAGTAGACCCTTTAATAAGCACATTGGCACCTATTATTCCACTACTATGCTCTTCATCAAGCACTCGTCCTTTCACTTTTATTCCGTCTTCCGACAGAATTTCTGCACTTTTAACCTCTTCGGCTTTCACAATTGCAGTCAAATCATTAACTTTGACGGCAGAAATCTCATCTAATTCCGTTGAGACTTCGGGGCGGGCAAAAGCAGTTATTGCAATAGCTGCCAACGGAAGTACATAAAGATACTTCAAACGTGCCCATGGACTTGATTTTTCTTTTAACATCATAGTAATACGTTTTTTAAGTGAACTGTGATTAAAGCTGTTGGCCATAGAGTAGAGCCTTGTGCCAACGGCTTTTTTAATTAATAATAACTGGTATCTTTTCGCATCAATACCTTGATTGATTACGCATGCGTCTGCTTCATATTCATGAATATTCTGTAATTCCTGTTTCAATAGCCAAGAAGCCGGATTAAACCATTGGAAAAAGATACATATATCCGCCACCAATAAATCAATGGAATGATGTTTGCGGATATGAGCCACTTCATGAGTTAAAATCTCCGCACCATTTTCCAATAAATCCGTCTCGGAAAGCACCACAAACTTCATCCAACTAAAAGGAGCTATGTTCTTTTGATGAGCAATGATAGTAATCCCATTTTCCCGACTGACTATCCGGCTGTCCCTAATCAAATGCAACATACGGAACAAAGCCCAAAGAGTACGGATAAAAAAGAAAACCATGCCCGACAAATAAACCAATAAAAGCATTTCCCTCCATGTAAAATCAGGCACCAACATTGCATTTCCAACTTCTTCTACCGGACTTACCGTCGACAAGAATTCTTCCAAGGTAAGAAATTGTTGATGCATCTCAGTCGGCTTCTTCACTGTCATCTTCATGAACGGCACCATGCAGGACAAAAGCAAGATGCCAAGCAATGCAAATCTGTTGAAACGATGGAACGTTTCCTTGCTAAGCAACAGGCGATAAAATAAATAAAATACCGCCAGGCAGACTGATGATTTAAGTATATAAACGAAAAATGCTCCCATAGTTACTGTCCGTTGATTTATTTATTGGCATTCTCAACCTCGCGAATCAACTGTTTCAATTCCTCCACCGAAATGTCTTCTTCCTTTACAAGTGACGATACGGCTCCCAGATATGAATTGTTAAAGTACTTACTGATTACTCCTTTCAATGTTTTCTTTTTAAAATCATCCCGACTCACCACTGCATAATATTGATAAGTATTGCCAAACACTTCATGATGCAGAAAACCTTTTTCCTCCAATCCGCGTACTATCGTAGAAAGTGTATTGAAATGAGGACGCGGTTCATCATAAAACTCAAGCAATTGCTTTACAAACAAAGGGCCTTTCTCCCAGAAATACCCCATGATTTCCTCTTCTTTTGCAGTCAACGTTTTCATAAGCTTCTTTTGTTTACCACAAATAAACTAAAAGTTTTAGTTACTGAACTAATACTCATAGTTAAAGTAAACTAAAAGCCGTAGTTTTTATTCTTCCCGCACAAATTCTATCGGGCCTTCCCAGTCCGAAGGAAGTACTTCCACTTCTATCACATTGCTTCCATTACGAAGTGCATCAGTGATATCCACTTTATAAGGAGCAGTCCATACCGTGCCACAATTGATGCTGTTGATACGGACAGTGGCCATCTCATTCACTTTTCCCAGTCTGACCATGATACGTCCTTCCCGGGGAGTCCTCCACATGAAAAGTCCTTTATAGAAAGAACGGCCAAAATAATTCTTTATCTGTTTATTCTCCTCCCGATGCCTGTCAAAAAGAACAGGACGAGTAATACTTTTATATATTTCCGAGAAATTGACCGTCCATTCGTTTATTTTCAGTGCAACCGGCATTGCCAAAGTCGGCTCCACAGCCTCAACCCCGGAATCTTCTTTCGGAAACACCACAAAGACGGAACCATAAGCAGGTAAAGACAAAGTCACTTCCGTATGACCTTCCACCTCTTTCCAATTAGCAGAACGAAATATCGTTCCTGTAACCGCATTCCATAATTCAGGCATACGGTGACTAATGGGAAAAGACACCGTAACCGTACGCATACTGTCTGCCTGACTAGCCAAGAAATAAACGTCCGTTTCTTCATCCTTACGATGTGTCCAAAGTATATCAGAGGAAATAGTGTCGTCAATAAATAATAGAGAATCATTCACCTGACGTCCATACTGCAACAAACTTCGACACCGGGAAGCATAAGCAAGGAATGGTTTGCTTTCTTCCCACCAATTCCGATTATAATTGGACACAATACGGAGACTGTCCATCCAAGCGTCATTTATTCTCTCATTTGCAATTGTATCAGAGAGACTCTGTCCTTCTGCTTCAGCGTTTAACGAAGTTTCCGCAGCTACTTCACTCACACCATTATCTATACAAAAGAAAAGCCTATCATCACCGGCAACAAAGTTGCGGTCAAGTAAAGGTTTCAACATAGCCGGACTTTCTTTCCAAGTTCCGTCAATCTTAACCAGCCCATTGTTACGAGGTACACCCTCTCCTATTATCCGACAATCGTACTGACGAAAACAATCAGCGGAAACCGTACTGAATACATCAGTCAATAATTCATTGACAGTCAATTGCACATCCCGAACGATGCTTTCCACCCGACCGGTACTTTCCATCGGAACTCCTGCCAATACAGGAAGATAGGGAATCAAATCATAGCCACGCCGTTTTTCAAACTCAGCAGGAAAATTCTTTGTCCAGTTTTGATTCTCCGCAGTCCAATGATTCATATAAACATACTTCAATATACGCCGAGCCAGTTCAGTATCTGCCTTTCTATATACGTGAGCAAACCAATCCGTCCATAGTTTGTATACCGTTTCGGCACTCAGCTTATCACATTTCAGCCCTTGCACTTGTCCGGCAACACTATCGGCAGGAGCAACAGCTGTATGCCCCATGCGCAATATACGCCATTTCCCTTCAGGCAACCGGGCGGTAAGACGTCCCTGATACACAGGCAACTGTATGGATTGCTCCAGCCCTACAAAGTTTTCTTTTTGTGAAGTGGCCTCCCCGGAAGCTGATAAGAGGCCGACATTATCGGAGCCCGCAGGAAATGCATAAGCTGATATATCTTCATAATATCCTTTATAAGTATCGGGTTGAGGCAAGGAAAGATTGCGCAAAGTTCCTCCGTCTACAATTGTATCACTCCACACCAACCTCTGCATAGCTTCCGAAGGAGTAATCCGTATATCATCCGGCAGCAAACCATGGTCACTCATCTGCATTCCCAAGTCCAACCCAAGCCGGTCGGCCTCCTTCATTGCAAAATTAAGCACACGCCAATATCCCGGTTCCCGATAAGCGTCGACAGCCAAAATACAACACCCGCCAAAACCAACTTTGCGCATCGTGTCCAACTTATCTCTCACCGCCTGAAAAGTGATATCTTTATTATCCCAACTCCAAACAGCCCACGGACAATCTGCCACAGATGGAGAAAGAAAACTTCTCTGCCGGTCATTGGGAACGGCAGCTAATGAATACTCCAGCATCAATAAAGAAAACAAAAGCAAATATTTTATCTTCATAACCATGTGAATTGTATCCTTGATTACAATTTAAAAAGTAATATATATCCAAGATATAAAAATAAAGACGACCCGCCAAAGATTGGCGGCAGATGAAATAAACTTTAACTAAAGTGAACTTTCAAGGCACAAAAAGCCAGAAGAGGTTTTCCCAAAACAGTAGTAACAGTTTATGAAAACAATGGTAACAACTTTCCCAAACAATGGGCATCGTTTAGGGGTAACTCCCCTATTAGGCATCAGGCATGATGTTCTTAACAGAGCCGAGTGCCATTTTCCCTCTCCATCATTAGATTTTAAAGGCTCATTTGTCGCATAAAGAATAAATCGCTATTTATTATCAAATGATTATCAGCCATTTATATTTTCTTCTTTTTCTGACGGATTAATTTGTGAATCAAAAACGCTCTAGTATCTTTGCATGGACAAACCAAGATAATAACACCCATCAAAAGTATAAATAAATGAAAACATACATCTTATCCGCTTTTCTGCTCGGTATATGTTTCACCGCATGTACCACCGGCCAGCCCAAAGACTACCCTTCGTTTAGTCTGGAAGATATATCTGCCATTAAGCCCGACGCTGAATATCCGTTAGACTCGCTTGTGACGGATATGGAAGTAATTCCTTTAGAAACAACGGATGATTGCCTGATTGATGGAGTAGGAATCGTCCAAGAATCCAAAGACTACTATTTCATCTTTTCGCCTAAAAAGGAATCCCTGCTGAAATTTGACAAGAAAGGCAAGTTTATCAGTAAAATAAGCAGTTACGGCCAAGGACCGAAAGAGTTTATTGACATAAAGCAGATGGAGCTGGACAACGACCGGCAAGAACTGTATATCATGGATTATATGGGACGCAAAATGAAAATATTCGATTTTGACGGCAATTTTCTCCGCGACTTTCCCCTCCCGGAAGACTATAGTTTTACCAATTTCCACCTGTCTCCTACAGAACAAGCCGTGTATTATGTATCAAGCAATAACGCTGTCACTCCGGATTTATTGAAATATGACATAAAAAGCGGGACTAGCCAAGTGTTGTCCAAGCATGACAGAGAGATGGAGATAGGAGAAGCATTTTTAGGTTCTACCTATTTTACGGAAACCGACGCAGGTCTGTTTATGTATCATTATTACAATGACATGGTTTTCCTATTAAAAGACAACCAACTGGTACCAAACCATTTACTTGTGTTGGGAGACAGATGTATCCCTTGGGAAGACGTCGGCGCAAGCGCATTGACAAACCCCAAGCCCCAGGTGCTGAAAATCCAACTGAATGATTTGAAGAATATCAAAGACAAAATATGCCTGTTCTATACAGTCACCCGATATGACGGAAAATCAAGAAAAGACTTTATGGCGATGTATAACCCCGAAAAAGAAGGGATATACCCTCATGTCAATTTAGTAAGCAATCGCTTTCTCTCCATTAAAGACGCAGCCCCATTTACTAACGGCTACAATCGGGAATCCATTTTCCGTGTCATTTCACCCGAAAGTTTGGACGAAACGTTTCTTAACCGATACGGCATCACAGAAGACGACAATCCCGTTATTGTGAAATATCTGCTCAGATAACTGAATTTCAATATCCGGGCAAAAAACAAAACATGAGCACCTGCGTCTGAACTGTTATTTACATCTTGTCGACCATACTCCCCAAAGCGGGAGTATGGTCGACAGGAGATTCATACATCCCCATTAGACTTGGGAGGGCTCAGTTGTAATTCTTGGAGATTCAACCTCTACATACGTTTTAAACTCACTAAGTCGTTTCATTAGGCAGCCTAAGCGTTTTCGTCCTTTCGATTATGCCTGTCTGTCAGTCGAATTACTACAGTCTTCGGCAATGGACTGTATAGTCCGTTGCAGTGGACCGTACAGTCTGCTACAGTGGACCGTACAGTCCACTGCCGGAGTCTGTAGTAATCTTCCGTTCAAAAAGCCTTGGCTGACCCTATGAAACGGCTTACTCTTCCCTTTGTGATATGATATTTAAGCCCCCCAAGAATAATGACTGGCCTCGAATGTGTATATGTAAAAGGGAATTAAAAAATGTTAACCCCCCCCAAGAATTACAACTGAACCCTTGGGAGCACATCATATTTGGAGTGTTCTATAGACCGAGTTTCCGAATAAAAAATCTTCCATGAAGGGGTTTTGCCTGCCTCATGGAAGATGGAAGATAGAAGATATTTCTTCTTTTTAGAATTCGCTGGTAAAGTGGAATTTAATATGCTTAAAATCCATTTGAGCCATCTGAAGAACATAATTACTGTCGGCAAGGAAGACATCACGTCCGTCACGATCTTTGGCCATATACTGATACTTACGTTTTTTGAAAGCCTCCAACTCTTCGGCGTCATCGCTTTCTATCCAGCATGCTTTATAAAGACTGATGGGCTCCCAACGGCATTTTGCATTGTATTCATTTTCCAGACGATACTGAATTACTTCAAACTGCAACTGCCCTACCGTACCGATAATCTTACGTCCGTTGAACTGATTGACAAACAGCTGAGCCACACCTTCGTCCATTAATTGATCAATACCTTTTGCCAACTGCTTTTGTTTCATCGGATCAGCATTCTCGATATATTTGAACATTTCAGGAGAGAAACTGGGAATACCCCGGAAATGTAATTTCTCGCCTTCGGTCAATGTATCGCCAATCTTAAAGGTACCATTGTCTGGCAAACCAATGATATCGCCTGCCCATGCCTCATCGACAGTAGTCTTGCGCTGTGCCATGAACTGTGTCGGCGAAGAAAAGCGCATCGTCTTGTCATGCCGCACATGATAATAAGGTGTATTACGAGAGAACTTTCCCGAACACACTTTACAGAAAGCAATACAAGAACGATGATTAGGGTCAATATTGGCCGTGATTTTGAATACAAATCCGGTAAACTTAGATTCATCCGGCTCCACTTCACGTTCTTCCGTTTTGGTAGGGCGCGGACTTGGAGCAATCTCCACAAAACAGTCAAGCAA
>PPYE01453628.1_pt1 | contig 29712 bp, 28 predicted proteins | sample 1559881 | NCBI WGS metagenome assembly PPYE01 (sample SAMN08240022, study PRJNA423297) | Human gut metagenome, whole genome shotgun sequencing project. | reverse complement strand
CTTTTATTCCATTATTAATGTTAATTATTGTACAAACTGTAAGTATTATTGAATAAAAAGCTACTAATTTGAAAAAATACTTTATATTTTCAGACATTTTTTTATTTGCAATTTGTTTATAATAATCAAATTTATTTATACTTTTTATAAAATCTACAATAAAAATTTGTTTTTTGTTCTTTCCCACTGGCTCTCCCTCTAAATTTCATTGTAATAGGCTATTTTTATATTAAATAGCCTATTACAAAATTTTATTAATGTTCATCTACTTCATTTGTAGGATCATGTGTTACAGTATTGTCTGGTTTAGTTGTATTTTCATTATTAGTTGTATTATTATCATTTGTTTTGTCATTATTTTTCTTTTCTATTTTATTTACAGTTATTGTTATTTTAGTATCTTTTGCAACAACTTCTCCTGCAGATAAGCTTTGACTTAAAACTGCACCATCTGCTTTAGTTGAATCTGATTTATATTTTACAGTTACTTTTAATGACTTAAGCTCTCCCCTGGCTTCTGTTTCCGTTTTTCCAATAACATTTGGTACTACAATATCTGTTGAAACATGAATATCTACTCCATCTACTGGTGTAGTTGTATTTCCTCCTGAAGTTGGACCTGTATGTATTGTACATGTTTCTGATGGAACTGATGATGAATATCCTGTTGTTTTCCAAGATGGATTTCTTTCTTTTTCTGGAACATATCCAACATATTGAGTACTTGGACAATATTCTGTTGCTAATTTTCCTGATTCTGTACAAACTTTTAATGAATGACCTTCACAATCCTTTGGAACTGCACTTTCTGCAAATACTTCTGAATATGTATCTGAGCAAGATTCTGTAGCTTTACATCCTGATTTTCTACATATTGTTACATGTACTATTCCACTTGGCTCTGTAAATGTTGCACTTGCTTTACCTTCGTGAACTTTTTTCATTACAGCATTCCATACTTTTGCAGCATAGTTTCCACTACCGTTTACTACAGCATTATCATCATATCCATACCATGTTGCAGCTGTATAATATGGAGTCATACCACAAAGCCATCTATCTTTATTATCGTTTGTTGTACCTGTTTTTGCTCCTACATCTATTCCAGATATTTTACAACTTGTTGCTGTACCATGCTCTCCTTCAACTGGTTGTTTTAATAAACTTTTCATTACATATGCATTTTGCTCTGACATTACTCTTTCTGTTGTTTGTTTAGATTCTACTACTAATTCTCCTGATGAATCTTCTACTTTTGTGTAGAATACTGGAGAATTATATACACCATTGTTTGCTATCATTGAATATGCTGCAGCCATTTGTAGTGTTGTAACACCATGTGTTAAACCTCCAAGTGCTAATGATAAACTTGAATCATTTTTTTGTTTATTTTCACTTGATTTTACTAATGATGTAATTCCAACTTTTCTTGCAAAATCAATTGCATTATCAGGTCCAATTTCAGACATAATTTTACATGATACGACATTTGAAGAAACTTCTATCGCATTTCTTACAGTACATGGTCCTGCATATGTACTTGTTGATTTTGGCTCATAGTTCTTTCCAAATGTTGTTGCTGAGTTATAATAAACTGTTCCAGCATTTATAACACCTTTTTCAACACCACATCCATATGATATTATAGGTTTAAATGATGAACCTGGTTGTCTTGTACTGCTTGTTGCTCTATTTATACCTGTTGCATCAACATCAGTACCTAAACCTCCCATACAAGCAACAACTTGACCTGTTGTATGGTCCATTATTACCATTGCTGATTGTGAATGATTTTTTGCACTTGATGAATTTAACACAAATTCGTCACTTTTATAAACTGATTCTATTTTATCTTGAACGTCTTTTGATTGTGTTGTATAAATTTTATATCCTCCACCATATACACGGTTTTTTGCATATTCTACTGAATAATTTTTTTCATTTACTAAATCATTTACAACTTCATCTATTGCAGCTTGTATAAAGTATGATTTTACACTGCTTCCTGGTAAAGTACCTTTTGAAAATTGTAATCCTTTTTCTACATTATCATATGCTGTTTTATATTGTTCATCTGTTATATATCCAAGGTCTTTCATTTTCGTAAGAACTGTTTTCGTTCTATCTTTTATTTTTTTATTAACTTGTTCTTGTTTTGTTGCATCGCTCTCATTTTTAAATGGGTTGTATGTATTTGGTGCATTATTTATTCCTGCTAAAAAAGCACATTCTTCAACTGATAATTCACTTGCAGATTTATTAAAATAATATGTTGATGCCATTTCTACACCACAAATATCTCCACCATCTGCACCTAATGGAATTATGTTTAAATAAAGCTCTAAAATTTGGTCTTTTGAAATCATTTTTTCTACTTGATATGCTCTAGACATTTCTTTTATTTTTCTTTCGACACCAGCTTTACCTGAATTTTCTCTTTCATCAGTAATATTTTTTATTAACTGCTGTGTTATTGTACTTCCACCAAATGATGAATCTCCTTTTAAAACATATGTTGTTGTTGCAGCCAAAGTTCTTTTTAAATCTACACCATTATGGCTATAAAATCTTTCGTCTTCAATTGCAACAAATGCTTTTGGCAAATATTGACACATATCTCCAATGCTAATAATTTTCCTGTTTTCATTTCCAGATAGCTCTGCTATTACAGTGCCATCTTTGTCATAAATAACAGTATTTGCATTTGATAATAATAAATCATCTTTTGATAAAGCAAATTTATCACTAAAGAATATTCCACAGAATATTCCTACCGCAACCAATACTAATAAAACAATTAATAGTGCAAATATTATAATAACTTTTTTTAGTCTTGGATGTTTCTTTTTTCCTTTTGCGTTCTTGTTAGTAGTGCTTTTTCTTGTAACATTACTTCCAGTACGTTTAACGGATTTATTGTTTGATTTTTTTTCCATATTTATTATACTCCTTTTCTGGCTTTTATTTTTTAGCCAAACTTTAACTTATATAATTGTCAAAAATACCTAGTTATTAATGATTAGTTATTTTTTAATCACATTAAAATTATATTATAAAATAAGAAAAAATGAAAGAGTTTTTCGATATATTTTACTACTTTGACAATAATAATAGTGCTTTTTTTATTAAAATTTCTAAATTATCATCTTTATTGTCTAATTTTGGTATTATTTTTTCTACTTCTTTTTTAGTATAGCCTAAAACTTGTAGTGCCGAAATTAGCTCTTCTAAGTTGTTATTTTGACTAATTACAGATTTTAACTCATCACTTGAAGTATCTTCAACATCAATTGTTTTCAGCTTATCTTTAAGCTCTAAAATAATTCTCTGTGCGCTTTTGGATCCTATTCCTGGCAATTTTTTTAATGTTCCAACATTATCCGAAATTACTGCAGCAGCAAATGCTGATGGCTCTATATTTGATAAAATTACAATAGCCGATTTTGCTCCTATTCCACTTACAGAAACAAGCAATTCAAACATTCTGAGCTCTTCATTAGATGCAAAGCCATATATACTTATGTCATCTTCTCGTACTTTTACATAAGTATATACCTTAATTATACTTCCAAGTTCACCTATTTTTTTCATTGAATTTTCTGACATAAAAATTTTGTAGCCAATTCCATTTACATCCACAACAATGTAATCTAATGTTCTAAACTCAAACACACCTTTTAAATATGCAAACATATTTTTCCTCCCTTGTATAAAATTTTATGATACATTAAATATTATAGTAAATTTATTATATTTTACCATATGAATTTTTTATTTCAAGTAAAATTTTTTATTTTTAATTTTATGTATAATAATGCAAAAGAGGCCTCATAAATAGGCCTCCTTTTCATAAGGGTTTTATTTTTTTACTTTAGAATTTTAAAGTGTATCGTCAGATTTTTGAAATCATAAAAAATGAATCCTTCTTTTCCTTCATTGGTAACAATCCTTAAACAGTTGCCGTTTTTTTCAACTATTGCAAAAGTTTGATTATTCCTTAAAGTGTAATATGCTTTTGAAGAATTTTCGCTTGCATAAATATTCCAACTTGTAGATTTGAATCGCAAAATATCGCCAACTGTAACATCAGCATCTATTTTACATTCGCTTAAAGTACCAGTTTTAGAAAAATACCAGTACTGAGCCAAATCTATATAGGAAATTTTGCCACTATATGATATTTCATACCAATTTGACGTTACATTTCTAATAATCACAAAAGTCCCATTGTGTGTTACTTTGTCAATTATTTCTCCTCCAATATCCTTCCGACAATTCCATGATTTACCAGAGAACTGTACAACGTCTCCAATTTGATATTTGTTTTTAGTATTTGCTGTCGTTGTGGAAGTGGTCGTTGTGGAAGTGGTTGTTTTTACTGCTGTTGTCATTTTTGTTGTTGTAGTTTGAGTTGTTGTAGTTTGAGTTGTCATCACATCAGCTTCCGTTGTTGAAGTATTTTTTATTTTTTGAAAATACTTCATCCGGTTCATCTGGACATACATCCCTCTTTCTCCCTCAAACTCAATCTCAACCCAATAATCGGTTTGCCAAACTGTCACGACTTTAAAGCAGTCTCCTTCCTGCAAAATTTTAACGATATTACCATTAAAATCTGTTTCGGGAGTGGAACGTACATTCCAGTTTGGACCAACAAACATGAATATATCTCCAACAGCTATGTTACTATCATCAGCAAATTCAACAGATGTTGTTTCAGACAATGTCATAGTAGTTTCTCGAGTTGTAGTTTCTTCCTCGGGTGATGCTGGAATTGTTTCTTGGGGTAATGTTGTCGTTCCACTTAATTCTGGTGGCCATACTACATTTTTTACACCAGCCCCAGTTTGTGCTATATACAACAAGATGTAAAACACATCCAAAGAATCTAACTCCCCCGATTTATCTACATCAGCTCGCATCATATCCAATTTTTCAACTGGATTGCCAACCCCCTCATTTGCCAAGTAGATCATTAACGACAAGACATCACTTGTTGTGATGTACCCATCCTCATTTACATCTCCAACAATAACATCGTTGTTACTATCTGCTAAAGCAGAAAATGGCTGAACCACTAGCAATAACGACACCACCAAACTTATTAATGCAATCACAAATCTTTTCATTTGCTTTCCTCCTTGTTGAAACCCTTATGAATGCACATACTCAAAATATTATTGAGTTACTTTATTAGCATATCATAATTTTACATAATATTCAATGGTTTTTGAACCATTTTCTATAAAAAAAAGAGCTCATACATGAGCTCTCTCTTCATAAAAAGTTTCTATTAGTTTGTTTTACTCCATTACACAATATTTGTCTGCAATGCAGAAAATGTTGCCAACGGTTCCTTCAGATGTGATTATAGTGAGTATATTTTCATTTTTTTCCATAACCACAAAAAGTTCGTTTTTCTTCAACGTACCAACTGCAGACTGAGACTTATCTCTAATATACCAGGTGTTACCTGTAAATTTCAATATATCTCCTTCCTCAATTTCTTCTACATTCGAAAGTTGCTTTTCCTGGTACTTATGCTCAACCTTATTCAAGCGAGCAATCTCGTCTAATTCATACAGCCGTTTCTGGTATATTACAATATATTTGTTGCTTTCATTTACAGCTACTATTGTGATATGTTCACCAGCCTCCACAATAATTTCACCATTTGAGTTTGTCAACTTGACAGTTTCTGTTGGTGTTACAATATCTCCTAACTGCAACTTTTCAGTTGTAGTAACAGATGTTGTTGTGAATTCTGTGGATGTTGTCGTTGAATTATCCGTTGTTTTTACAGTTGTCGTGGATTCAGCAGTTGTTTCGGTTGTAGTTGTTTCGGTTGTAGTTGTTGCGGTTGTAGTTTTCGTTTTTGTAGTAACAAATGTTGTTGTCTCAGACTTCGTCATAGTTATTGTAGATTCTGTTGTAAGTTTTGTCGTTTTCCCTGTAGTTGTTGTTTCTTCTGTATTGGTTGTCGTTGTTTCGGTTATCGTACTTGTTTGTGAAATTGGATTTACGTAGAAAAAGGTCTCTGAATCTGGTGTAATTTGCAGATACAAATCGTAGCCAAAGTATTCAACCTCATACCAATTTTCTGGCATAATTTTGATTACTTTGCAGGTTTCACTCGCAGTCATTTTGGTTACAACATTTGCTTCCAGTGACGGAGCTGATCTGAGATTCCAGGTTTCAACTCCTTTCACAGGATTGAACACCAGAATGTCATCATTGTATATTTTCTCTGGTGCTGGTGGCCAAGTTGCATCTTGACCTGCTCCAGATTTGGCGATATACACCATTAAATAGAACACATCTGTTGAGTCAACCTTTTCATTTCGGTCAACATCGAAGATTTTTTCATCAAATTCGATGCCTAACCGTGTATGAGCTTCCTCTTTAGAGTAGCCAACTCCAACTAGGGCGATGTAGTACATGATATACCATACATCTGTGGAATTCAGATTCCCATCAGAATCTGCATCACCAAGCAATATAGTATGTGTATTGGTCGCCATTGCTGTTGTTGCTACTGCCTTTGTCATTGTCGACATCAGCAAAGTGCTAAATGTGAGAATGACAGTCAAAACAACAGTCAAAATTTTTTTCATTCGTATTCCTTCCTCCAATGCTCTTTGAAACTTTCTATGAAATGACATCACCACGTCATTCTTTGACGACGTCGAATGTAATTATATCATAACTTTACATAATTTTCAATATTAATTCTAATTTTTGTGGTTGTTCTCATTTTTTATTAAAAAAATTCTTCACGAACTTGCCCATTTTTTAGTTGCTATTGTAACTTTTTGGGGTGATAACACATATTATGTATTATATAATCAAACAAAGGAGGATTATGTATGAATGATTATAGTAGTAGAAAATGTTGTCATAAAAATTCTATGTCTATGATGAATAATAATATGAATATTGATATGATGGATGATTTTTGTGATGAAGATACTAGCATAGTAACAACAGCTCAGTCTGATTGTGCAAATTTATGTACAATGCCTCAAAATAACTGTAACTGTGGTTTTGATATGGATACAGAGTCTGTATTTCCAGATAATCCTATGCTTGCACAAAGTTATGTTCCTATTCAAAAAATGAATAAAGTTTTTACACCTGATGTTGGTTTAAAAATGGGAACTATTTTTCCAGAGCTTGTAAGCCCTTATATGCCTTGTCAAAGCATAAGAGAAATTGAATATATTAGAAATAATAATAGTCTTGGGGAGGGATGTAATAAATGAATGACCAATATATAAGCTATGAAGATTATCAAAGAGCTTGTGAATTAAATGACTTTGATAGAAATTGTACTTGTGGTAATAATGCTACAAGAGAAGAAATGCTAAGTACTTTAAAATCTTTAAAATTTAGTATTATCGAATTAGGTTTATATTTAGATACTCACCATGATGATAAAAAGGCTATTTGCTTACACAAAGAATATTGTAATAAGTATAGAAAATTAGCTGATCAGTATCAAAAAATATATGGGCCATTGACTATAATGTTCCCATGTAATAAATGGAGATGGCTTGAAGAGCCTTGGCCATGGGAAAGGGGGAACTTTTAATGTGGACTTATAACAAAGTTTTAGAATATCCTATAAATATAAAAAATAGAAATCCACAACTTGCAAAATTTATAATTAGTCAATATGGAGGTCCTGATGGAGAGCTTAGTGCTTCTCTTAGATATTTGAGTCAGAGATTTGGTATGCCTGATCAAACTGCTAAGGCTATTTTGAACGATATAGGTACTGAAGAGCTAGCTCATTTAGAAATGGTTGGAACTATTGTTCATCAATTAACAGATGGATGCTGTCCTGAAGAACTTAAACAAGCTGGACTTGGATCATATTATACAGACCACGGCTGGGGTGTATATCCTCAATCAGCAGCAGGAATGCCTTTTTCTGCCTCTGTGCTTGCTGTAAAAGGTGACCCTATTGCTGATTTACAAGAAGATTTAGCTGCTGAGCAAAAAGCAAGAGCAACATATGAAAAATTAATTGATTTATGCGCAGATGACCCTGATGTAATCGACCCTCTTCGATTCTTAAGAGAAAGAGAAATTGTTCACTTTCAAAGATTTGGCGAAGCTTTGAGAGGTGTTCAAGATAAATTGGCTGAGAAAAAATGGTATATGAATAAAGACTGTTAAAGATAAAAATGGAAGATAATGCTCTTCCATTTTTCTTTGTATTTTTATTTTTAATATTTACTATAAAATTTTCTAAACATTATTTGTATTGTATGACAAATATAAACTAATTATTTTTTATAATTGACAACATCGTGGTACAGAAGAATTAGTACCATACTGTTATCAATGGCTAAATATTTTAATTACAATTTTAGTTATAACATTAAAATTTATTTGAATATATTATTTCTATTTCATCAGTATCTGGAATAGGTTTATCCAAATTTCTTCCATAAAGTGCATAAAAATTTAATAATTAAAGTTTCAACCATTCTCATTTCTTCCTCTAATTGGTATTTTATTACTTTATACTAGCTCTATGTATAATAATAATAACCTTATTAAAAATAAAATAAGTATTGAATTTTATGTAAAATTATAGTAAAATATATACCTATATAAACTCTTGGGTTTATTTTACATATATCAAAATAATCGGATTGTAATCCGAGAAAGGAAAGGTAAGAAGTTATGAACAAAAAACGGATAATTTCTTATGTAGTGTTACTTATGGTATTGACTGCTCTTATGAGTATGTTTGCTGGATGCGCTACATCTGAAAAAAATCCAACTCAAACGGTTAAGGAGAATGTCTTTATTTATGATGAAGATAACATTATTGATGATGATGTAGAAAAAACTCTCAACAAAATGTTAGTTGAACTTGAAGAAAAGACAGAAGTAGAGTTCTCCGTTGTATCTGTAGAAAGTGTGCTTGGGAGTATTGAAGATTACGCGAATAATCTGTTTAATACTTTTGGTATTGACAAGGACAATGGAGTATTACTTTTATTTTCTCAGTCTGATGAAAAAGTTATACTTAAAATTGGTAGAGAACTTAAGGAATGCTTAACTGACTCAGAGTGTGGCCAAATTCTTGATGATTATTTTGTTCCTTATCAAGAAGACGACGACTATACTAAAGCAACAGAAATGACTGTAAAAGCTGTTTTGACTGTTATTGCTGAAGAATACGAAGTCAACATTCAAGGTTTAGAAACAGATATATCTGTTGAAGATGACTCTGATGATTCTGATGATAAAGATGATAAAGCATATTTGTATACTGTGATAATTATTATTCTTTTTATAGGTATTCTTGATAGTTCTCGTCGTCGTAATTCATGATGAATCATTAGGAGGATTCTCTGGCGGATCATCCGGAAATTTTTATGTTGCCTGCAATTTGAGTATTTTAGACTAAAACAAAAGTTTAAAATTTTCTACAAGCATAGTTTCTGGAATGAGCGGATATTATTCCCTGGGATACTTTGAGGCTTATGAAGGCACAAAGGCATTCAAATTCGATTAATTAGACCTTTTCAAAATTATAGCTGGGCAGAATTGTCAACTGTAATAAAAGCAATAGCACCTATTTAGATACATTCTAATAGGTGCTATACTTTTTATTCATCTCATTAATGATTATGTTTTAATTCTTAAATCCTTTTGTTAAATCAAAAGCAATATATTTATACATATTCTCGCATAATGAATTAATGAATTTTTCTTCAATAATATATTCTGATTTGATTATTTCAAATCTCCAATAAATTTTTCAATTAACTTTTGGTATTGGTCTTGAGCATTTAGACAAGTGTCTGTAAGATAGCCTTTTTCACCACCATGTTGATATTCATTTAAACCTCTATAGTAAAATAGTTTATCCTTATCTAATATTATAAATGGAATAATATCATTTTTTAGGCATTCTTTAAACATTATGATACGACCAACTCGGCCATTACCATCTTGAAAAGGGTGAATTTTTTCAAAATCACTATGAAATTTTACAATATCTTCAAATGTAACTTTTTCTAATGAGTTGTACCAATTCAATAGTTTTTTCATATCATTTGCTACATCTTTTGGATTAGATGTAGAATTTCCCCCCACTTCATTTGCTAAAGCTTTATAATCGCCAACATTAAACCATGATTTTCTTTCATTAGATGTTCCATTTTTTAGTATTTTATGAAATTCTTTTATCATATCTTCTGTTAAAGTTTTATCCGCCACATCTAACATATAATCTACTAATTTAAAATGATTTGATGTTTCTATAATATCATCTACTTTAGCTTGTGAATTTCCATCTTCTAAAACTAGAGTATTTGTTTCATAAATATATCTTGTTTGTTCTTCAGTTAATGTACTTCCTTCTATATGGTTTGTATTATAGGCAAAATTAATTTGTGTTATATGGTATAAATTACCTTTTAATTCCATTTCTTTTTGCTCTCTTAAAATATCTAAAACATTACTCATATATATTTTTTCTCCTTTTCTCATACCTTAATATTATACCATAAAACGCCTAAAATTACTATAGTTTTGCCTAAAAATCCAATGAATTACAGCGTCTTGATTTTTTGTACAGAATATTGTATGGCAAATATAAATTAATTATTTTTTATAAAAATGGAACTCACAGCAATCTCCACCATACCCCAATGTTTTTGTCCTCGAAAATCCTATCTTTTTTAGCCCTCCATATGTTACATTATCAACATCACAAAATAAGTGACATAGTTTTTCACAATCACTTTCTACACATGCAGTATGCCAAAGACATTTTTTTATAGTTACATCAAAATAATCCTTACCATGTTTTTGTACGCTTTCTTGTAAATCAGTTGTGCGCATAATTTTAAGAAATACCTTGCTGTATATTGAATAAAATCCTGGTACTTTTTCTATCTTAGCAGTAGATGCATGTTTTTTTGCTGCAATTTTATCAATCATATATTTTCGCATATATTGACATACTTCGTCTTCTGAAACTTCCTCTTTTGATAAAGTTTTATACATTGCTATACGAGGAAGAATGGTTTGAATAAGCGTTTTCATTTGATTTTTTGATTTATTCTGTGTATTTTTTATAAGTTCATTAAGCATTACTTCTTGCTTATTAAACAAATCGTTTCCCCTTTTTTCACCAAATTCTTCATTAAAAAGTGCTTTTATATTTTTTTGTTGCTTTATCTTCATAATTATAATTCCTCCATAATTCACTATTTAGTTCTTAGTTATACTAACATAAAAGCAACCAGTTATCAACTAACTATTGGCCTTAAATCATCTAATTTGGCAAATAAAAACACTCTCCAGTGAGAGTGTTTCATTAACTAAATTTCAATCATAATTGAATATAATTTGTGCATTTAATTGATTGTATTTTTGTGCAAGTGATTCAATTATTTTTTTCAATCATAATTGAATTATTTCCTCTTCCAACTGCTTTTTCATTAACATATGCATTTGCTGTGTCTATTAGATTATATCCATTTTTCTACCTTCTTGGCAATTTTATATCACTTGGAGTTAGGTATAAGTCAATAATTTATTATAAAAAAACATAACATTTTGAATAATCAAAATGTTATGTTGATTTGTGTTTTATTATTATTTTTTCAATATCTTCTTGATTTTATTTAAGATTTTCGAAAACCAACCTTGTTTTTCAACTTTAATCATTGATTTGGTAGCTTGTATCTGTTCATTTTTTAGATCCTGTGTTTGCTTATTTTTAAATATAGTATTCTGATTAAAGCTTTTTTTCTTTTTTTCTTCATAATTATATTCATTATTTCTTAATTTTTTAATATATTCACTTTTTTTCTTCTCATCATCGCATAAATAATCTATATATATTCCTGCTAAAATTTCTCTTGTTTTATTTTTTATATTATATTTTGAAATATCTTCTTCTTCAAAATTAATATTAGGAATATATGTTTTTGATTTGTTCTTTTCATAAAACTCTACTATTTCACTTGGAATTTTTGACTTTTCATCTTCTTCAAGATGATTAATAATTTCTAGTACTTCAACTAATGCTTCACGATATTCTGTATTAATCATTTGTATCCTCCTCATATACATACTATAATTCTATATGTGCTTTATTGTTTTCTTTTGATTTTGCTATTATATTTTGTGCTGTACGATCAATTTTTCCGCTTTCTGATATACCAAGATCTCCAACATCACTTGCAGAAACTCTTGGCACATAATACGGTAAATTCAAATCAGGGTTATTGTATAGTTTCCTTATTCTTTCTTGATAAATTTTAAGAACTGTCATAGTCTTTCCTCTTGTTCCATGTAGATACAAATCAATTTTATCTTTATAAGCCTCACTATTTGTATGTGCAATTGTTGTAGTACCTTTTTCTTTTGCAAATATAGATAATGGCTGTCCTAACTTACTACTTAAAATAGTTCCAAAGTTTTCAGTAATATTTTTATGTTGATATTTTTTCCATTCCTCTGGCGAAATATAAAATACTCTTGTTGTTCTTTCTCCACTAATAGGTTCACATATAAACATATATCCTTTATCTGGTGATTGTATTCCATCAAGCAAATTGCTATATACAAATGTACTATACGCATTTGGTTCAATTTCCCCATTTAATTTTCTTTCCCCAACATTTATAGTATATATTGGTTTTTGTTTTTTTAGTATTTCGGCTCTTTCGCTAAATGGAATAATTTCATTCTTTCTAGTTGACTGCTCTCCTGATTCATTATTTGGTCTTTTTGTTCCATTTCCTACAGGTTTTGGTACGTCTGGCACTGAAACAACACATGAATAAACTGTGTTTTTATCTTTTTCCTCTTTTAAATATTTATAATAATTTATAAAATTTTCACATGCTGTATTTAAAGTATCATCAAGACCATTCAAAAATGGAGTATAGTCTGGATTAGGCTCTGATGCTATAGTTTTACAAATTTCGTTTTTAAATTTTTGTACATCAATTGTTGGAACTTTAAAATTATAATCTTTGGCATTACAAATTTGTAATCTAGACCAATTATCCGCTCCCTTGAAAGAAAAAGATAAACCATTCTTTGGTGAAACACGAATTGAAATCTTATTTATATCATTTACATCTCTGTTATTTTTTTTACATCTACTTTCATATTCCGGATTTGATTCCTTCATCAATCTTGAAACGGTCTTTTGAATTATCTCCCTTTGTAAATTTTCTGTAAAAAACCAAGATAAATCTATATTATAACTTCCATGTTTATCTTTATCTATTGTAGAACTATCATCTAGATTTGAAAAGAAATCTGATAACATTTCAAATCCATTTCTTTTTTTATTTTCTTTATCTATATCTTCCATAAAATCTCCTTTTACTTTCTACATTAATTTTCTTATATAAAATTACATATATTAAGAATAAAAGTTCTTACTTTTTTAAGTCCTTCTTTTCTTATATTCATGTACCATTAATTTTTTCTTTTCAATTTAATATATAAAACCACCATTGAAATAACTGCTATTCCCATAGCAATTATAATTATATTATTTTCACCTGTTTGTGCTAATTTTTTCTTTGATATTGTATTATCTACTTTTTTATCATCTGTTTTTTCAGTAGTTACAGTAATAGGTACTTCAAAATCTTTAGTTTTGTTTTCTGATATTTTTACTTTAATTAATAATTTTGTAGTTTCCTCTTTTAAACCTTGTATAGATGCTCTTCCTGCTATTTGAGTAGGAGAATTTATATTGTTTTCTATTCCACTTTCAGGAACACATTTTGCAATAGTTTCATCTTCTATTTTCCATTCAACATTCCAGTTATCTTTTACCATTTCGACTGATGCAATTTTAGAAATACCGTCTTTTAACTTTGCAGTTATCTCTATTGTATCGGCGTTTCCTACACCTAATTGTATCTTATCTTTATTTAAAATGATATTATAGTCACAATCTTCTTCATCATCTGTTATAGTAATATCATATGTACTACTATAAGACATATATTCTGCTTTTATAGTTACATTTCCACTGGCAATTGCGGTAACTAAACCTGATTTATCAACTGTAGCAATTTTTTCATCAGAGCTTGACCATGTTACATCCTCATTTTTTACTGCATTAGTTAATGATTCTACACCTTCAATATCTAATTGCAAATTCTTACCTTTTTCTACTGTTTTTATATTATCTTTTTGAACAATAGATATATTATCGCCTATAGTTATCACTCTATCTTCACCCACAGCTAGTGAAACTGTTGCTGAACGTTCCTTATATGTCGCTGTAATTTCAGCCATTCCTTCAATTACACCATTTGAAACTTTTGCAATTTTTTCATCTGAACTTTTCCATGTACATTGACTTGAAACATCTTCTCTGGATGTTTCTCCTGTAGGGGCTGGTGACATCTCATTACTTGTGACATATTCTGCTTTTATATTCATTTTTCCTCCAACAGGAATCATTTTACTGCACATATATACTCCATTTGAACATGTAATGTTATCTCCTGATAATTCTAGATTCATACTTATTGCATATGATTTGATACTACAGCACATGCTTATAATTATTAAAGATATAAATACAGCCATAGCTTTTTTTACACATAACTTCATACAAACTCCCCCTTTAATTTACATATTTAGATATTTTTTCTTTTGTAAAAATTACCTTATAAAAATTATAACATATCACTTTTTATATTACAATAATTAATGGATTTTTTTGTTCTTGGGTTGCATTTTATGTAAAATTATGTTATAATATTTTTTATCATTCGTAGTGTCTAATATGGCACATTTCCAAATTGCCTAGAAATACATATAGGAGGTTACAACTATGGCAAATGAAAACGCAGCACTCGTTGCTGCTAAATGGTGGACAAACGCTATTGCCAATCCATCTCCAGAAAGCTTTAATAATGGAGATAGAACCAGTGATGCATCATTTATGTATATGATGCTTGGACATATGAGAGCAATGAATCATCTTGCATCACGTGCCCAGTTAAAAAATTTCTGTTCTATTCTCACCAAGAAGATTGAAAAGGAATTAAAAAAACACCCCTCTGTTGTTCTAAGTTGCGATTACGATCCGTGTAATTTACTTGCACAATGCGCTGAAAAGGCTGAAATAGATTTTTGTCTTTTCCCCTTTAAAAGATCAATGAAGATAACTGAAAAAACAGTTGAGGTTAAGGATGGCTATAGTGCACACTGGGTATTAATTTTCCCTGAAAAGTAATTAGTATCTCACATTTAACAAAAAAGAACTTCTGATATTTTTCAGAAGTTCTCTTTCTATTTTAAAATTTATATAGCTCTGTTATTTCTTTTGTATCTGTATTATATTTAAAACAAACTGTTTTTTGTCTCTTATATGCATATCTCCATCCCATATCTTCTTGAGAATAATGCACTCCATAGTCTAAAGTTACATATATTTCGTTTCCTATTATTGCGCTCTCAGCTAAATTTATTGTGTGTTCATCATCTGAAGTAAATTCAAATTTTTCATTTATTTCTTTTTGTGTTAATATTGTTTTTCTTTCTTTTGTAGATTCATCAACATATACTAAATCATTTACGATTTTTCCATTTACATATTTAGAATTAATATATACACCTTTTAATTTTTGATCATTTTCATTTTCTAAATTTTGAACTGATTCTTTTTGTAAATTACTTCCGTCTTTATTCATAGTAACACAATATTCATCTTGTAACATATGTGCTGTTCCATCACGATATCCTATGTAGCATTTTATTTTACCATTATCTTCTCCAAATTCAACAATTTCCATTGGTTGATCTGTTGATTCTTTAAATAAATCTTTTCTCAAAAATGTTGCTATTGTCCCATTATCTTTATTATCTTTTATTGTTCCTATTTTTAAAGTGTTACTTTCTGTATCATCACTATAATATATAACATTATCTATAACATCAATAACATTTGCTTTTTCTTTTAAATTAACTATTTCGTCAGTTTTTGTGTTTATTGCAAATATATTTTCGTTTTGACATATTACATATCCTTTTATGCTTTTTATAATTTCACCTTTTTGATATTCTTTTTTATTTTCTCCATTCATATCAGTTGAATAAATTTTATTATAAGATCCTGATTCGCTTTCTGTACCTTGCATAAATATTTTGTCATTTGAAATGCAAATATTCCCCAAAGCTTTTTCTGTTAATACTGTTGTTTGATTTCCAGAGCTGTCTAATTTTATTAATTCGTTTTTAGTATTTTGATTTGTTGAATATTTTGCAAATAATCCTGTATTTTCTCTACTATTTGCAGATAATTTCCAAAAATATGTTGCATCTTTGTATTTTACAAATTCGGCAACATTTGTTGTTATTTCTTCATCTTGCTTTGCTTCATTTGATTGTTCATTATTACTTATGTTATTAGATTTTTCCTCTCCATTTTTTTCTTTAGTTGTTCCACATCCTGTTAGCATTATTAATAATATTGATACTATTGATAATATTAATATGCTTTTAATTTTTTCTTTTTTCATTTGATTTCCTCCTCATATTTTTTTCATTTACATTATATATAAAAGAATATTAAAATGCAATGAAAAAGTGGAGTATGCACTATTTCATTCGTGGTTGTCAATGGGGACGGTTCTTTTTGACAACTTTAGGCATACATTTTAGATGTAGCTTAAAAAAGTTGTCAAAAAGAACCGTCCCCATTGACAACCATCCATTGAAAGCCACGAAAAAATGACAACTTTTCTGTTGTCATTTTTTCTTATCTTTATTAGCTTATTTGTATTTTGTCGTCTTGTGCTGTTACTTTGGCTGGTTTGTTTGGTTTTATTTTTCCATCTAGTATTGCTTCTGCTATTTTGTCTTCTATTAAATTTTGTATTGCTCTTCTTAGTGGTCTTGCTCCGTAGTTGTCATCTACTCCGTTTTTAGCTATTATGTCCTTTGCAGTTTGGTCTATTTCTATTTTGTAGTTTTGGTCTTGTAATCTTTTTTGTACTCTTTTTAGCATTATATCTATTATTTGAGTTATTTCATTTTGACCTAATTTATGGAATACTATTATTTCATCTATACGATTGATAAATTCTGGTCTAAATTGTTTTTTAAGCTCTGACATTACTTCTTTTTTGGTATCTTCGTATTCTTTATTTTCTTCTTGTTTTTTATCTGTATTGGCTGAAAATCCTAGTGATTTTTTGTCTGATAATAGGCGTGCTCCTACATTTGATGTCATTATTATTACTGTGTTTTTGAAGTTTACTGATCTTCCTTGGCTATCTGTTAAACGACCATCATCTAATATTTGTAGTAACATATTCATTACATCTGGATGTGCCTTTTCTATTTCGTCAAATAATATTACTGAATATGGTTTTCTTCTTACTTTTTCTGTTAATTGACCAGCTTCGTCAAAACCTACATATCCTGGAGGCGCACCAATTAATTTTGCTACTGAATGTGATTCCATATATTCAGACATATCAATTCTTATCATTGCATCTTCGTTTCCAAATAAACTTTCTGCAAGTGCTTTTGATAGCTCTGTTTTACCAACACCAGTTTGTCCTAAGAATAAGAATGAACCTATTGGTCTGTTTGGATCTTTTAATCCTAATCTTCCTCTTCTTATTGCTTTTGCAACTGCTGATACAGCTTCATCTTGTCCTATAACTCTTTCATGTAATGTTTGCTCTAAATTTTTCAATTTTTCATTTTCATCTTGAGTTATTTTCTTTACAGGAATATTTGTCCAACTTGAAATAACCTCAGCTATATCATCTTCTGTTAATGTTGTAACACTTTTACTATTTTTGTTTTCCCATTTTTTCTTTTCTTTTTCTAATTTTTCTTTTGTTGTATGCTCCTTATCTCTTATGCTTGCTGCTTTTTCGAAATCTTGTGTACGAATTGCTTCATCTTTTTCTTTAGATAAAGATTCTAGTTTTTCTTCTATTTCTTTTAAATTATCTGGAACTGTATATGTTTTCATTTTTACTCTTGATGCAGCTTCATCTATTAAATCTATTGCTTTATCTGGTAAAAATCTATCTGTTATATATCTTACAGACATTTTAACTGCTGCATCAATTGCTTCATCAGTAATTTTTACATTGTGATGTGCTTCATATTTATCTCTAATACCTTTTAAAATTTTTACGGTATCCTCAGATGATGGTTCAAGAACTGTAACTGGGCTAAATCTACGCTCTAATGCACTGTCTTTTTCGATATATTTTCTATATTCATTTAAAGTTGTTGCTCCAACTAATTGTATTTCACCTCTTGCTAAAAGTGGTTTTAAAATATTGGCAGCATCAACTGCACCTTCTGCTGATCCAGCTCCAACTATAGTGTGAATTTCATCTATAAATAATATAACATCTCCTGCTTTTTTTACTTCATTTAAGCATTTTTTTATACGCTCTTCAAAATCACCTCTATATTTTGCACCAGCAACCATACTAGAAATATCTAGTGTAACTACTCTTTTATTTTTTAGCATTTCTGGAACATCTTCAGCTACAATTTTTTCTGCTAAGCCTTCCACAACTGCTGTTTTACCAACACCTGGCTCACCAATTAAACATGGATTATTTTTAGATCTTCTTGATAAAATTTGAATAACTCTATCTATTTCGTTCTTTCTACCAATAACTGGATCTAATTTACCATCGCTTGCTTGTTTGGTTAAATCTGTTCCATATTGATTTAGTGTTGGTGTAGAATTATAGCTTCCACTATTTTTTGAAGATCTTGTACTAGTGCTACTATCTGATTCACCTTCTCTTAAAACTTTTACAATTTCATTATATAATTTTTGTGGATTAATTCCTAAATCCATCATAATTCTAACAGCTACACTGTCACCTTCAACCATAATTCCTATTAATAAATGCTCTGTTCCTATATATTCATTTCCCATTTTTTTAGCTTCTAAAAAAGCATTTTCTATAACTCTTTTTGTTCTTGGGGTAAATCCCATTGGCTCATCGATTTCTTCTTCTGATCTTCCTATGAGCTCTTCTATTTCGTCTAAAATTTTCTCTGAAGTCATACCTTGATTTTGTAGAACTTTGCTTGCTATACCTGTGCCCTCTTCAACTAAACCATATAGCAAGTGCTCTGTTCCTATATAATCGTGACCTAAGTTTGCTGCAATTTCATTTGCTATTTGTATAGCTTTTTCAGCTCTATTTGTAAATTTATATGTCATAAAACAACCCTCCTTAAAATTTATTTTTCATTTAGTATTTGACGAATGATTTCACATCTTTTTATATCGCGCTCGAATCCGCTTAGTTCGTTTCCTACTATTTTTTGTAGATTTCCTGGTTTTGTATAAAGCTCTATTTTTTTGACCTTTTGATCATTTAATTCATTTATTATTCCTAAATCTGTACCTAATTTTACATCTGATATAAGTCCTCTGCATTCATCTGATGATAATATTCTTGCATTTGTTAATATACCAAATGACCTATATACTTTATTTTCAAGCTCCATTGGCTTTTTAGTTAAGTATTTTCTTGCTAGTCTTTCTTGCTCTATTATTTTGTCTGTAATTGTTTTTACATTTTTTGTAATTTCTTTTTCTGATAATCCTAAAGATTGACTATTAAATATTTGATATACATCGCCTTTGCTTTCAGTTCCTTCACCATAAATTCCTCTTATACTCATTCCAAAATTATTAACTGCTCTTAGTACTTTTCCTATATTTCCAGTTAATGTAAGTGCTGGAAGATGTACCATTATGGAAATTCTCATTGCTGTACCTACATTTGTTGGGCATGCTGTTAAATATCCATATTTTTCGTTATATGCATAATTAACAAGTTCACTTAGTTTATCATCTATTTCAGTCATAAGACCAACTAAATTTTCAAGCTCTAGGCCTGCGCTAAATACTTGCATACGAAGATGGTCTTCTTCATTTACCATTATACATATATTTTCATCATCATTAATTATAATTGCTTTGTTTGGTTTATTGTTCATCGCAAAATCTGGGCTTATTAGGTGTTTTTCCATTAAACTTATTTTTGTGATATCATCCATATTTTCTAATCTTAAAAATTTAAGACCATAACCTAAACTTGGAGTAATTTCCTCAAGCTTATTTAATACCTCTTTAGACTCATCTTTTAAATGTTTATTTGGAAAATTATATTCAACTAAATTTCTTGCTAGTCTTACTCTAGAGCTAATTACTACATCAGAATCTTTTCCATTTTGTAAATACCAATTTGACATATCTAATATCATCCCTTTCTAATAGTTAAACTATTGTAGTTTTTTTATTTCATCTCTGATTTTTGCTGCATCTTCATATCTTTCGTCTTTTATTGCTTTTTGTAAATCTTTATTTAGTTTATTTATTTTTTCTTGTTTTTCATCGACTTTCTTTTCTGTTTTTTTAGCTTTTGCTTCTTTTTTTGTAGATTGTATATCTATAGCTTTTACAATATTTTTTGGCTTTCTTCCTATATGTTTTGATGTTCCATGTAGATTTTTTAAAATAGAATCTAATTTATTTGAAAATGTGTCATAACATTCGGCACATCCGAATTTTCCGTTATTAACGAAATCATCATATGTTAAACCGCATTTTGGACATCTTTCATTTTCTATTTTTGCAAAACTTGGTAATAAATTATCATCTTCAAAAAAGTCACTTAAAAAATTAGAAAAATTGATTGGTATATTAAAATCAATATCTTCTAACCCCATTTTTTTTGCACAATCTTCACATAGTGCAAATTCTGTTTTTTCTCCATTAATTATCCTTGTATATCGTACGTTTGCTTCGTTTTTACCACAATTTGAACATAACATTATAAATCAACCTCCTTAAACTAAATTAATTAACATATTTTTAAAAATGCTTGCTCTTAATTCATCTTTATATTGATGTGGAACTATTAAAACATTGTCACTTGTTGCAACCTTTAATAGCTTAGCTTGTTCTTCTGTAATTATTTGATAAGATAGCAAATTACTTATGAAAATGTCGACTTCTTGTGCAGAAATACTGTCTTCAATACTTGATATAATATGCATTATGTAGTTACTTTTTGTTATATTTATTTTTTTAATTGTTATATGGCCTCCTCCACCACGTTTACTTTCTACATAATAACCTTGTGATGGTTTGAATCTTGTAGATATTACGTAGTTTATTTGTGATGGTACACAATTAAAGTGCTCTGCTAAGTCGTTTCTTTGTATTTCAATGTAATCGTTATCTTCTTCGAATAATTCTTTTATAAATTCTTCTATCATATCAGACATTCTCATATTGTAATCCTCCTTTCTTGACTTTGACTTTCTTTGACCTTATGTTTTTATTATACTCTGTTTTTTTTAAATGTCAATACTTTTTTTACATTTTTTTGACTTTCTTTGACCTTTGATTTAAATTATGCTTTTATAATAGAAAAACGACAGACAAAATACATTGTCTGCCGTAAAAAGTTTGCCACAATTGTTATCACATCACTTGTAGCAATAGTAGTGGGCACCAAGGGTACAGTATATACCGCTACCTTGTGCAAATCTCGCTTGATAAACTACATTTTCTGGTAACGGTCTATCTCCTGCGAGCAATTTTTCTGCTATCTCGTAAAAATACTCATCATATATGTATTCTTCAGAGTAATAGCTAACGCCCCATGGATACTGACCCTCCTGGGACAAAACTTCTGACACCGAATTTGGAAAATCTGGATCATTAACGCGATTAATAATCACATTTCCAACATACGTTGCATCAGTATAGTCACCGTATGCAGCTTCACGGGACATTGCATAAGCAATAAGAAAGACATCATTTGAATTTACTTCAGATGCTTCTTCTGCTGTAGTTACAGTTGTCGTCGTAGTCGTCATAGTTGTCGTTGTTGTGGCCTCTGTTGTTATTGGAACTGTTGTTGCCAACAGTTCTGTAACCATAGTAGCCGTAGAATACGACGGTGTTGCTACAGGTACAACCACTTTCTCTTTCGTCTCTGTGGACACACTCACCCGTTCAGCTCCAAAGTATTCCTCCAATGATGGAGTTTCCTCAATTGGTTCTGCATTTGAAATCATGCCTAGTGTTGTCCCGCCAAACACAATTCCAATTGTGACCAAAAGTGAAATTGCTTCTTTTAGCAAATCTTTTTCACTTCCCTTTTGTTATTTTCCCTATTGGGAATTATTTTAATTATACACTATTTATTTGGTTATGTAAACACTAAAAGGTTTTTTTTCCTTTATTATCCATATATTTATGTTGTTTTATATTTTGTCACAAAAAGCATATAACGCTTAATATTCTTGTATTATACAATCACTATACTTATTGATTATATAATATAAAAAGTCAATCTGATATAAATCAGACCGACTTTTATTTTTTCTTTGTCATTTTATTTAATTCTTCTGCTCTTTGTTTTTGTTGATTTGGTGTCATCCAAATAAAATAAGAGCAGATAAATTCACCTGAACTTGTTGTATCATCTTTTTCAAAGTGATGATTACAGCGTATTGGTCTTTTTTTGTTTTTCATATAAATCAACCTCTTTCGTAAATATTATTAAACAAAAAAGATTAATTTATACTATATTTGTAATTGCTTTGATTATTATTAGATACTTTTAATATTCTTTGAAAATAATAGATTATAGCCAATTTTAAGAAATTTTTAATTTGCTTTTACTTATCTGGGCTGTTGGGCAATATTCTTTTACTATTAATCTTACAATTTCTTCTTCTGCTTCTGTTACTTTTGGACCTAATAAAATTTTTAAATCTTTTAATACTTCTTCATCAAAATCCACATAAAATCTTTTACTTGGAATTATTGTATTTGGATTTTCTAATAGATTCATTGCTTCTGTTATAAATTTCTCGGCATTATCTCTATTGTTCCTACATATATTTTTCATTTCTTCCATATATTGCATATTCCAAGGTGCTAAAAATATTCCATATCGGCATTCTTCTTGGAAACTCCAGTTACTTCTTTTATATCTTCCAAGTTTTGAGAAATCATATTTTAATAGTTTTTCTACATTTATATTTTTTATTTTAGGATATAATAAATTTTCGTCATCTGTATATTCAATATCATATAATTTTATTCCCTCATCTATTAATGACATTTTATTATTTTTGTATAGCTTTTCTACATCAAAATATTGCATAGTTTCTTCGTCAAATCCATATTCACCATGTGCATAAGTAAATTTTTTAAATGGAAATTCTTGTAGCTCTATTCTTACTCCTGTCATATCTTGTGAATACATTGTCCATAATGGTATTGATTCTCTACTGCTTTTGTTCCAGCAACTTACATAATAAAATCTTCCAAAGTTTTGTAAGTCTCCTGTTTCTTTTTCTTCCATATCATCAACATTTTCTAGACTACTAAAACATATGCTTTTCGTTTTTAATATTAATAGTAAATTTTCTATACTTGTATAGTGATATAATTTTTTTATTTTGTCTTTTTCCATAATTTTTCCTTTCCTTATTTTGTAAACTATTTAATTTATTTTTATATTATATATTAAAGGAGGTAATATTTTGAGTTTTGGTTTGTGTTTATCTGGTGGCGGAATAAAAGGTGCTGCTCATATTGGTGTATTGCAATCTTTAGAAGAACATAATATTAATATAGATTATATATCTGGTACATCCTCTGGAAGTATTGTTGCAACGCTTTATTCTATTGGTTATTCACCTTCAGAAATATATAATTTTTTTAAACATTATTCAAAAGATATAACCCATATTGGTTTTAAAAATATATTCAAACTTATATCTGGATTATTACTTAAACATAAAATTATAATTGACGGCTTAAATGATGGTAAAAAACTTGAAAAAATAATGTATAAAATATGTGCTAAAAAAGATATTTATACAATTGATCAAATAAATTTGCCATTATTAATTCCAAGTGTAAATATTGAAAATGGTGAAACTTACATATTTACATCAAAAAAAATACGAAATGTATATCAAGATAATTATGTGTATGATAATTCAATTTTAGTTTCTAAAGCTGTTCGTGCTAGTTGTAGTTTTCCTGGAATATATTCACCTTGCCATTATCAAAATAAGATTTTGGTTGATGGTGGTATTCGAGAAAATATCCCTTGGAAAGGAACAAAAAAGCTTGGTGCTAACACTGTTTTAAGCATTATTTTTGAAAGAACTTTAGATCCTGATCCTTTTTTAGATATTTTAGAAATTATTACAAAATCTATAAATTTATTATCTCATGAATTGTCTTTATATGAACAGTCTGGATCTGATTACGTTTTAAAGATTAACACTTTAAATACATCTTTACTTGATATCTCGAAAATTGATTTTTTATATAATCTTGGCTATTCTAGTATGAACAATTTTTTAGAAAAAAATAATTGGAACAAAAAACTTTGCAAATTTGAATAATATTGCAAAGTTTTTTGCCTGTTCAATTATGGTCCATCATCTGTTTCATCTTCATCTGGTGTTGTATTTGTTTCATTGTGATTTGTGTTGTTATTTGTTGTATTAGTATTATTTGTAGTATTTTCAGTTGTATTATTTCCTGTATTGTTTTCTGTATTATTTACTTTATTTTCATTTTTTACATTATTTGATGTATTATTTTTTGTGTTATTTTTTGTATTATTTACAGAAGTATTTTCTGTTGTTGTATTTTCTTCTGTAGTATTTCGTACTACATTATTTTCTGATGAACTATTTGATGTAGGATTTTTTGATGTATTATTTTTTGTTGTGTTTTCTTTTTTCTTATTATTGCTTCCTGTACAACCTACACATTCGCTTGGTACTGTTCCAGATAAGAAATATTCTGTATATACATCTTCACATTTACTAGTTGCTGTCATTCCTGTTTTTGCACATATTTTTGCTTGTTTTATACTTCCAGGCATTGAGAATGTTGTTTTTGATAAATTTGAATGTACATTTTTCATAACAGCTGACCATAACTGCACTGCAGGGCTTTTTCCTTTATATGATACAGTTTCATTTTGATCATATCCATACCATGTTACAGCTGTATAATATGTTGTGAATCCACATAACCATTTATCATAATTATCGTTTGTTGTTCCAGTTTTTGCTGAAACATCCATTCCATCTATTTTACACAATTTAGCTGTTCCACTGCTTCCTTCTACAGGTTGTTTTAAAAGTTCTTTTAGCACATATGCTACTTCTTTTGAAAAGACTTTGGTTTTCTTTTGCTTTGATTTCATTAAATTTTTTCCTTTAGCAGTTTCAATTTTAGTATAAAAAGTTGGCTCTATATATTGTCCATCATTAGCAATTGTTGCATATGCTCCTGCCATTTCTAGTGGTGTTATACCTTTATCTAATCCCCCGAGTGCTAGTGATAATGTTTCATCTTTATCTGTTAAACTTGTTATTCCCATCTTTTTTAAATATTTCACAGAATTACTTGGGCCAATTGCTTCCATCATTTTTACAAATGGTATATTTTGTGATGATTCTACTGCTCTTCTTACAGTTATTTCTCCAATATACTCATCATTATCTGTTGGAGAATAACCACTTTCACTTCCATCATTAAATGTAGTTGGCTCATCGTTATACATTGTAGCTGCTGTAAATGTTTTTTTGTCAATTCCTGGTGCAAGTACTGCAATTGGTTTAATTGCTGACCCGGTTTGTCTTACTGCTTGTGTTGCTCTATTAAAACCACGTGCACTTTTTTTCTCACCTAAACCTCCAACACATCCTACAACATATCCTGTTGTATGGTCTATTATTACCATTGCAGATTGAGATGTTTGTCCATCATTTGATGTTAGTACATATTTGCTTTTGTTATATTCTTCTTCTAGTTTTTGTTGAATTTCTTTATCTTCTGTACTGTAAATTTTTAAGCCTGACATGTATACATAATTTGTTGCAAATTTTGTACTCATTTTTTTCTTTTCTGATATGTCTGAAATCACTTCAGATACTACTGCGTCTGCATGGTATGAATAAATTCCATTGCTTTCTGATTGAATATCTCCTTTTTGAAAATTTAATCCATTTTCCACTTCTTGAACAGCATTATTGTAATCTGAATCATTTATATGTTTTAATTCGTGCATTTTGGCTAAAACAGCTTTTGTTCTTTTCTTTATTTTTTCTGAATTATCTTTTTCATTAAATGGATTATACGAATTTGGTGAATTATTTATTCCTGCTAAAAATGCACATTCTGCTAAATCAAGATCTGATACACTTTTATTAAAATAATATTTAGCTCCCATATCTACACCATATGTATTTGGTGCTACATATATAATATTAAAATATGTTTCTAAGATTTCATCTTTACTGCAAAAGCTTTCTAGCTCTTCTGCTTTTACCCATTCTTCTATTTTTCTTGATATTGAATTATCATCATTACCTGTTAAATTTTTTACTAACTGCTGAGTTATTGTACTTCCTCCGAATGATGATTTTCCAGCATGAATTACATATGAACCAATTGCAGCTGTTGTTCTTTTTATATCTACACCTTTGTGTTTATAAAATCTTTCATCTTCAATATCTATGTATGCATTTTTTAAATTATCTGGAACCTGAGACAATTTTACATTATTTTTATTTCTTTCAGCTCCCAGTTTTTCTATTATATTTCCAGAGCTATCAACTATTGTAGATGGCTCATTATTCATCATTTGAAGTACAATATTCTTCCATGAAAAATATGCAGATATCCTATATATACAAAATACTAGATATACAAGAACAAATAACGCATTTGCTTTTTTTATAAAAGCTTTTCTTCTATCTGACATTATTTTTACTTTTGGATTTCCTTTTCTTCCCTTTTGCCTAATATTTCTTTCAGATCTTTTTACTCTTCTTGTTTCTTCTATTTTATTTAATCTTTTTTCTCTTTTTTTTGCTCTACTCAAAGTTTCATACACCTTCTAAATTTTTCTTTTTTCACGCATTCATTTTATCATTAGATATATTTTTTTGCAATTGAATTTTGGCATAATTATAAAGTAGAAGATATTATGGATATAATACCCTCTACTTTATAATTTATATGTTATTTACAATCTAACATCTACAGTTAATTTTATTATATATGAAACTATTAATATTAGTATGTTGTTTTCTACTGCTGTTTTAGGCGGATTATGTGAGTACATGTTTTCGGCACTTTTATTTAGCTCTGCAACTTCGTTGTTTTTGTTTTCGTCTTTAGTAGTTGATGTTTGAACTGTATCTTGACTATTTTGTGGTTGCCATTTTGCTATTATTGTATAATCTTTTGTCACTTCTTGTGGAAATGTTTTTATTGGCTCATTTGTTTCTTCGTCATACCAACCTAAAAATTCATATCCTTCCTTACCTATTACTTGTGGTAATGTTGGGAATTTTTCATTTTTTAATATACTTGTATGCTCTATGTAATTTTGCTCATCTTGAAATGTTCCGCCTTCTTCTGTTTTAAAAATTACATCATATGTTATAAAGTTTTTTAGGTCTCTTGATATTATTTCTATATTGCATTCATTTGATGTTAGAAAACTTTTTAGCTCTTCATTTTTGTATTCTTTTTCAAATGGCATATTTACATTAAGTTCATCTGATAGTACTTGTCCTTTTATAATTATTTTTGCTTGTGATGAAAATGGCTCTGTATCAATAGAATACACTTTTCCTGTAGAATCTGAATTATTGCTTTCTTTAAAATTAGTATATGTTTTTTTTTCGCCATTTTCTTCTATTTCGATAGATATATTTGAAATTTCTATCGAAGATTTTTTGTAATCTACGCTTACTCCATTTATTTGAGTGTCTATATATACTTGTCCATCAATATGTATATTTACATTAGTTATTTTGTCATAATTATATTCATTTGCATATATGTGGTTAAAGTTAAAAATTGTAAAAAATAAAATTATGGCACATACCCTTTTTAATTTTTTCAATTTTTTTCTCCTTAATAATATTATTTAGGTTTTTGGTTGTACCTATAAACCTTATGTATATTATTAAGTATATTCTTGTCTTTTGAAAAATATTCCAATTTTTTTATTTTTTCGATTGTCTTTTTTCGACTTTTTTTGTATCCGTTATCGGTTGATTTACATATTATATTGTGAGGTGTTTTAATATGATTTTGAATTCTTTTTTTCTTGCGATTTCTAGTAGTGTTGATTCGCTTGGTATTGGTATTACATATGGTTTAAAAAAGACTAAAATTTCATATGTTGCAAATATTATTTTGTTTAGTATTTCAATTATTATTACAACTTTTTCTATGTGGTTTGGTAATTGTATTAGTAATTTTTTATCTAGTAATATTACTAATATTATTGGTAGTTTAATTATTATTTTTATGGGATTTTTCATGACTTTTCAGGCTTTAAAGAAAAATAATGTTGATAATTGTAATAGCGAGAATTTAAGTTTCAATGAAAATATTAATGATGAAAAAATTTTTTGCTTTTTTATAAAATTTTTGGGAATTACAATTCAAATAATACGAAATCCTACAAATTCCGATTTTGATCATTCTAAAAAGATAGATTGTAAAGAAGCTTTTTTTCTTGCAATTGCTCTTTCACTTGACAGTTTTTGTATCGGAATTGGATCTACAATTGCTGGAATTAGTTGTAGTTTATTTCCTCTACTTATAAGTACATTTCAACTTTTGTTTTTAAAGTTTGGATATATTATTGGAAGCAAATTAAATAATACAAAAATTTTTCCAGACAATACTTGGTCTGTACTATCTGGAATATTGTTAATTATTATAGGATTTGTTAAGTTCTTTTAATAACCCTATCTTCTGGGACACCTACAACAGTTGAATTTTTTTCTACTGATTTTAATACAACAGAGCCTGCACCTATTTTTACATTGTCTCCTATGTTGATTGGACCTAGCAGTTTGGCACCGGCACCTATTAATACATTGTTACCTATGGTAGGATGTCTTTTTAGTTTTTCTTTTCCGGTGCCTCCTAATGTTACTTGATGGTAAATTACGCAATCATTTCCAATTACTGCAGTTTCTCCTATTACTATTCCCATTCCGTGGTCGATCATTAGTCTTTTTCCTATTGTAGCTCCTGGATGAATTTCTATTCCAGTAAAAAATCGTGTTAGCTGTGATATTAATCTTGCTATGAAGAATAGCTTGATGTTATAGAAAAAATGAGCTATTCTGTGGGAAAATAGTGCGTGAAAGCCTGGGTATAGTAATATTACTTCGAAGATATTTCTTGCCGCGGGGTCTTTTTGTTGTATATTTTTGGCATCATAATATAAATTTTTTATTGATGTTAACATATATACTCCTTGTCGTTTAGATTTAGTTTATGTATATTCAAATTTTTCTATTTTGTGAATTTTCTTTTTTGAATTTAGTATTTGAATAGCCTGGATGGGTGAATATATATGAAATTACATTTGTTATTTTATAATATTTCTTTAATTTCCTCTTTGGTTAATCCGGTTAATTCAGATATTAAATTAATATCCATTTTCTTTTCCAACATTTTTTTCACAAGTTCGTTTTTTTCTTCAGTTCGACCTTCAGCGAGTCCTTCAGCGCGTCCTTCGGCACGTCCTTCAGCTCGTCCTTCGGCGAGCCCCTTAGCTCGTCCCTCAGCTAATCCTGCTGCTAATCCCTTTTCCTTCACTT
>PPYE01662052.1_pt1 | contig 29728 bp, 24 predicted proteins | sample 1559881 | NCBI WGS metagenome assembly PPYE01 (sample SAMN08240022, study PRJNA423297) | Human gut metagenome, whole genome shotgun sequencing project. | reverse complement strand
AAGGCCTTGTATATGCAATCATGGCACTTGGCGTATATATCACTTACTCCATCCTGGACTTCCCCGACCTTTCTGTTGATTCAACCTTTCCCCTGGGAGCAGCCGTGACAGCGGTGGCCATTATTGCCGGCGTTCCGCCTGTTCTGACCCTGCCCCTTACCTTTCTGGCAGGCGCAGCTGCCGGCTGTGCCACCGGCCTGATCCATGTAAAGCTTAAGGTTCGTGATCTTTTATCCGGCATTATCGTGATGACTGCCCTGTATTCCATCAATCTTCGGATCGCGGGCCGGGCTAATCTCCCGATATTCAGCCAGAAGACCATTTTTGACGGAGACTTTGCTGCCATGCTTCCTGAGGCCCTCTCTCCCTATGCAGTACTGATCATCCTGTTTATCCTGGTTGTGATCTGCAAGATCGTCCTGGATCTGTATTTAAAAACAAAATCCGGCTATCTCCTTCGGGCTGCCGGAGACAATGAAGTCCTGGTAACTTCTCTTGCCAAGGACAAGGGATCCGTAAAGATCCTGGGACTGGCCATTGCCAACGGCTTTGCCGCCCTTGCAGGATGTGTTTACTGCCAGCAGAAAGGATTTTTCGAGATTTCCACCGGTACAGGAACTATGGTAATCGGCCTGGCTAATGTTATTATCGGAACCCAGCTGTTTAAGCGGGTGTCCTTTATGAAAGCCACCACCGCAGTGATCATCGGTTCCATCATCTACAAGGCCTGCGTATCCATCGCACTGAGCCTGGGCGCGATCCATATCGGGCGGGTAACGATTTCTCTTCCGATTACCGCTTCCGACCTGAAACTGGCCACCTCCGTGCTCTTCCTGATCATCCTTGTTCTTGGAAACCGGAAGGGAAAGAAAGGAAAACTCCATGCTTGAATTAAAACACATTGAGAAATATTATAATGCAGGCACGGTAAACGAGATGTGCCTCTTTCAGGATTTTAACCTGACCATAAACGATCATCAATTTGTCTCCGTAGTAGGGAGCAACGGCTCGGGAAAAACTTCCATGCTGAATCTGATCTGCGGAAGCATCCCTCTGGATGAAGGCCGCATCCTTATGAACGGAAAAGATATCACAAAACTTCCGGAACATAAACGGCTCCGCTCCATCGGCCGGGTATACCAGAATCCTGCCATGGGCACCTGCCCCCATATGACCATACTGGAAAACATGGCCCTGGCAGATAATAAAGGAAAAGCCTTTAACCTCCTTCCCGGCACAAACCGGCAGCGCATCGATTATTACCGGGAATCCCTGAAAACCCTGGGACTGGGACTTGAAGATAAGATGGAGGTCAAGGTAGGCGTTCTCTCCGGCGGCCAGCGCCAGGCTATGGCCCTTCTTATGTCCACCATGACCCCCATAGAATTCCTGATCCTGGACGAACACACTGCCGCCCTGGATCCGAAGACTGCCGAAACCATCATGGAGCTGACCGATAAGATCGTCCGCGAAAAAAAACTGACCACCATTATGGTTACGCACAATCTGCGCTACGCGGTGGATTACGGAAACCGTCTCCTGATGATGCACCAGGGTACCATCGTTATTGACAAGGCTGATGAAGAAAAAGATGCCGTCCAAATCGATGAAATCCTGAAAAAGTTTAATGAGATCAGCATCGAATGCGGAAATTAAAAGGGAATTTCAAAGATTTGCTCTTTATCTGTCCCGGAAAATTTCCACTATGGCATTCCACATCCGCACCAGCACGTTCCACATTCTCTGAAACGGGCTGGTGCTTTCTTCTGCAGTTTCTGCATCCGGAATTTCCGCACTCAGATCATCCATGCTGATCTCATCGGTGCGCAAAATGATCTGCAGACTTTCCGGTTCCGGATTTTCCGCCGAAGTAAAAGATACTTTCTTTGCCTCCGGATCCATTTCCAGGAACCGGTTTTCTTCTTCAAATTTGTCCAGCTCATGATCCAGTGTGGTCTTCATCACCCCGCTGCTTTGTCGGATTTCTCCCGTAGCATCCAAAACATCCAGTCCCTTCTCCAGAATATCCAGACTCCCTGCAATCATCTCACGCGTCCCCTGGTCCAGATCATCTCCGGAAGCTTTCAGCGTATTCTGAATGATCGTCATGGAAGCCACCGTCTGGTTCAAAAGATTGGTGGTACGGTTTACCAGCTCTTCACTGTCTGTAAGGGCAGCCTGGACAGACGGATAATAAAGATCCATGGTATTTTTCATGTTCTTTACATCGTCGATCAGGGTATCGGAATAGGCCATCAGATCCCGAATCTCATCGGTGGAATGATCCAGGCCCCGGAGAAGAGTTTCCGCCGAACGGCGCAGGGCATTGCTGTGGCTTGCCAGCGTTTCCAGCGCATCGGCCTTTCCCATCAGACTGTCTGTGGGATTTTCCAGCTGGCCGGCAGCCTGATTTAACTGTTCCATGGCATTTTCCCGGTAGCCGCTTTTGAAGGACGCGAAAGCCTGCTGATAGATGGCATCGTGCTGGCTTTCATAGGATTCCTCCTCAGGGCCTATGCCCATAGCTTCCAGCACTGCATCTGCGTAAGCCATGGCCTGGTCATCTGCATATTCTTCTGCATCCCGGTCAATATCTCCCTCCATGCTGGTCTCCGAAAATCCTACTAAAGTCATAAGGATGGCTGCCTCCTGAGCCTGAAGCTGGGTATCCAGAGTGATCACATCCATCAGAGAAGATTCCAGTCCCGGAAGAACATCCTCTGTCCGGCTAAGTCCCCGCTGTACATGATCCAGATCCTCATCCAGATCCTGAAGAGGCGTCTGCATCCGTCCCAGAGTTCCCACCAGATCCGTAAGATTCTGCTGGATATCCCGGGCGCTGTCCCGGGCCGTCTGAAAATAGGGAACCATGGCGCTGCTCTGCTTTGCCACGGCAGAAAGCGCTTCAATGGAAGCATCATTCTGTTGTTCTATGGCGCTCCGGTTCCCGCTTACGGTCTCTCTGGCCCTTTCCATGGCAAGGAGGCTGCTCTGCAGGGTATTCACTCCGTCCCGCATAGACTCCACTGCCCCCAGCATGGCATCCATGGAATCATACATCTGCGTTCCCGCGTCACGCCAGGTATCTTTCACTTCTTTAATATCTTTAATATGGTTCAGTGCATCCATAGTGCCCGGGATCATCAGGATCAGTACGCCGGTGGATTCGTAACATTCCGAACCGATCCGCGCCGTAAAATCTCCGTTTTCTCCCGGAAGGGCCGTAAACACTGCACAGGTCTGGCCTCCCACAGACTGGGTCTGGGAACCAGGCGCATCTACACTGTAGCAGTTTTCCATATCTGCCGGAATCATGACAGCCAGAATCATATTATTTTGGTAATAAGGATCCGCATTTTCATTGGGCTCTGCTTTTACATGAATCTCCACCAAACCGTCAGCTCCGGCCAGCTCCTCCGCCTTTGCAGGACGGCCGTTAAGCTTATAACTTACATCAAAGGTCCAGGGAAGCTGTGCCGATGAAGCATCCAGCATCCCCTGGTAGTAAAAACGGTTTCCTGCATCTGTAAGGTCCCAGGTAACCTGTCCCTCTCCTTCTTCCGGTTCTGTATGATTGCTCATGTTCACCAGCCCGGTGTATTCCCCCCGGTCGGTAAAACTTAAGACCCCATTCGGTGTAAGGGCCTTTACCACGCTGATCTCCGTAAGTCCCCCGTAAGCGTCCAGATTTCCATATACGGTTTCATCCACCGTCACCTGCGGCTCGGCCCCCCAGACAGGCGCTGCACCAGTCTGGAATACCAGTATTGCAGCCAGCATGGCCGCCGTCTTTTCATAGATTCTTTTTATTCTGCCTGGTTTCATGACTGTTTCCTCCTTATCTTTGCCCGTTTCCTGCGAAATCCATCTCTGCGCCTTTGTCTCCACTCCCTGAATCGGGTAATCTCATTCTTCGTCAGAAGGGGATCGATCAGCACCAGAAACGCGGGAAGAAGGGAAATCACCAGTATCAGGCTGATAAACGCCCCCCGCCCGATCAGATGGCCCAGGTCTCCAATGGCGCTGATGGTGGAAACAAAATGAAGCACATACCCCACAATCGTTAGGATGGATCCGGATGTCAGGATGGCCGGGATACTCCTGGTCATGGCCTGAATCGCCGCTTCCTCTCTTCCCTTCGTTTTTCTGGCCTCGATATAATTGCTTGTGGTCAGAATGGAGTAATCCACAGTTGCTCCCAGCTGAATGCAGCTGACGATCACGTATCCCATAAAGACCACTTTCTCACCGGCCAGATAAGGAACCGCCATATTGATGCAGATCGCTACCTCAATAGGAATCATAACTACCACCGGAATGGCCAGCGAACGATACGTAAACAGCACCACCAGAAATACGCCCAGATTCGAAAGCAGATTCACGAAAGAGTAATCCTTGGTGATCACCGTCTGAATATCCTGGGTGGAAGGCGTTCCTCCTACCAGATAAGAATCTTCCGGATAATATTTACGCACAATCTCCCTGATCTCATCTGCCGCCTGATACGCCGCCTCGCTCTCATCTTTCGTCCTGGTGTAAAGAAGGATCCTGGAATATCCGTTTTTATGAAGAAGCTCTGTAACACTTTCCGGAAGAAAAGATTCCGGAACTCCTTCCGGCAGTTCTCCCGCCAGGGACTGAACGGATTTTATGTAGGGAAGAGCCTGGATCTGATCCGTCATCTCTGCCTCCGTTACATTCGATCCCACAGGGACGATGGCCATCATCATATTGCTCCGGCCGAATACCGCATTGATCTTCTGTTCATCCTCATATACCCGGGTTCCCTCAGCTGCTCCCACAGCGGAATTTCCGTAGAGATAACTGTTCATTCCCTGCGCAGTATACATGGGGACAAACGCTATGACCGCCGCGGCAAGCACCGCATATCTTGCCTTAAATATCTTCCGGGCAAATCCATCAAAATCCGGCAAAAAAGGCCGGTGGGCGAACCGCTCAATCAAAGGCGACATCCGAAGAATCAGTGCCGGCATCAATAAAAGCACAGTAAGAAGGCTGAATACCACGCCCTTTGCCAGCGAAAGACCCAGATCAAAACCGATGCTGAATTCCATTACCGTCAGCACCAGAAAGCCCACAATGGTGGTCAGACTGCTGGCCAGAATGGAATTCAGCGCTTCATTAATAGCATTCTTCAAAGCTGTGATCTGCTCCTGCCCGCTTTCTTTATAGCGGGTATAGGCATGAAGAAGAAATATGGAATAGTCCATGGATACCGCCAGCTGGAGTACAGCCACCACATTGTCTGTGAGGAAAGATACCGTTCCTAAAAATATGTTGGTTCCTTTATTCAGCACAATGGCCGCACCCATCACTGTAAGGAACAATACCGGTTCAAACCAGGATGTGGTGGTCACACAAAGGATCAGAAAGATAAATACCACCGCCAGCGTCATGATCAGCCTCATCTCCTGAGCCAGCTGCTCTGCAAGGGATTTGGTCTGCACTGCCATTCCTACGAAATATCCCTTATCGCCTGTAATCTCTTTCATTTCATCGATAGCCCGGGATGTTCTTTCACTGGAATCCCCTTCAACGAAGGTTACATCCATGACCGCGTATCCATCCTTGTAATAATCCGTAATGGCATCATAATCGATGAAGGATTCCGGCGCGTACACATCGATCTGGCTGTCACACCACAGGATCTGATCCACCCCGTCCACTGCCGCCAGTTTATCCTTGTACTGTTTCGCCTCATAAAGGGACACATCTTCCAGCATGATCCGCGCTGTTCCCGGATACCCGAAGGTCTGCTCCATCCGATCAATTCCCTGCTTGGAATCTACGTAGTCCGGAAGGTACTCCGTCAGATCATAATTGACATTCACAAAAGGGATGCATATGGCCGATAATATCAGTGCGATAATAAAAAACTTCTCGATCCGGCGGCTGTTTTCCGCGATCCATCCGGCCAGGACCAGACCAGCTGCCTTCTTTTTCAGAAAATCCATAATGGGTCAACTCCTCAAAATACGCATTGATTATTAATCAACTTTTGTTGACTTATAAACTACAATGGATTATACTAATGATATAGCACGGATGCAATAATCATTTTTTGCTCTTTATGTTGATTAATAAACATTATTGTTTTATTTTTACAGGTTTTTATCTATTTTTAACAAATGAAACCGGAGGTGAATTTATGAAAGAAAAAATCCTGGACCGCCGTGTCCGGAAGACCAGGATGCAGCTGCGGCGCTGTCTGGCCGCTCTGCTGAAGGAAAAGAAGATTCAGGACATTACCGTAAGAGAAATCACAGAAATGGCTGACTTAAACCGGGGAACTTTTTATCTCCACTATAAAGACGTATTCGACCTTCTGGATCAGATTGAAAAAGAACTGTTGGCCGGTCTGGAGACCGCTCTGCAGAAATACCAGGCTGCCGAGCTTCAGAAAAAACCTTCTCTGGTATTTGCCGATGTCTTTCAATACGCAAAAGACAACGCAGACATGGTGCAGATCCTCCTTGGTGAAAACGGTGATCTGAATTTTGTAAATCAGGTAAAAGAACTGGTCCGTGAAAAATGCCTTAAAGACTGGCTGGAGCTGTTCCAGCTTCGAGATTCCCGGGGATTCGATGCTTACTGTGCTTTTATTGTCTCCGGCAGCCTGGGACTGGTAACCTACTGGCTGGAAAATGACATGAAAGAAAGCCCCGAAGAACTGGCCAGGATCTGTGAGGAGATCATGCTGAAAGGAATTCAGATCCTGACACCCAGATAAATCCGGATTTCCAGATAATTTCTCCCATAAAAAGACAGCAGAGGAAAGTCTTTCTCTTCCTTCTGCTGCCTTTTTATTACCGCTTAATATCGTAATTCATGTTCATCAGGTTTCTGATGCTTTGTACATCATCGGTGATATTGGCATCACCGTGGATCGTATGCTTGATGGCGCTGCTGGCCACTGCAAAGTTGATCATATCCATAGGACGGTAGTTGTGGATCATGGCATAAATCAGTCCGCTGGCGAATGCATCGCCGCCGCCTACACGATCCAGGATGTTGAACGTAAACAGCCGGCTCTCAAAGGTGTGTCCCTCATACCACATAAAGGCCTTTAAGCTGTTCTCGCTTCCGCTGTGAGCGTAACGCACATGGCGGGCGATGCACTTTAAGTTGGGATAACGGCGTACAAATGCCTGGAAGATCTCATCCTGCTGCTCGTAGGAAGGCTGCAGCGGCACGCCGTCCTTGTAATCTCCCTTGGAATGATCCTCGTCATCCTTCCACAGATGGTAAGGCTCAATTCCCAGAAGCACATCTACATAGGGCAGACATTCCGTACAGAAATCTCTCGCCTGCTCCCAGGTCCACAGTGCGCTGCGGAAGTTTCCGTCGAAACTTACGGTCATTCCCAGATCCTTGGCCGCCTTCAGGCTGTTCATAATCAGATCCCGGCAGTTGGGTCCCAGAGCCGGCGTAATGCCGCTTAAGTGAAGCCAGTCGAATCCTTCCATCATAGCCCGCAGATCTACCTTGCTGTAATCATACTCCGTAAAGGCACTGTGCTTTCTGTCGTAAGTTACCTTGCTGGCACGGATTCCGTATCCGGTCTCCAGGTAATAGGTTCCCAGACGGTGGGTAGGCGTCTCGCTGGGCGTACTCAGAATCATAGGAGTGCAGTGTACGTCATTGCTTCGCAGCATTCTCACCGCGCTCTTTCCCAGGCTGTTGTTGGGAACTACGCTGAAGAACGTGCTGTCCACACCCAGGTTGGCCAGAGCCAGGGCGATATTCGCTTCACTTCCTCCGTAACTGGCTTCAAAATTGCTGGCCATACGGATCTTCTCGTAGTTTGGCGGGGTCAGACGAAGCATGATCTCACCGATGGTAAAAAATTTCTTCGGACTTTCATTGTCCTGCAATAAGGGATTAAAATGTTCCATACCGTGCTCCTCCTGTTTTCTTATTTTATATGTTTGATCAACCACTTCATTCCGCTCTTTGCCGCTTTCCAGTGCCTCCATCAGAAACGGCTGCAGATACTCCCGGACCGACCGGCTCATCTCAAGTGAAAAATCCGACATATATTTCCGCTTACAGAACGCATCCAGCCATTCCCCGTAAGGTGTTTTTCCTGCCTGGGGCTTCAGCATCTCTTCCAGCTCTTCGGCGGGCATCCGGCGGTATCCATCGGAATGCACAATATGGGAAAGTTCGGCCCGACGTGGTTTTTTCCGGTTTTGCTGCTGTTTCGTGGGATATCCGAATACTACCATAACCGCCGGAACCACATATTCCGGAAGCTTCAAAAGCTCCCTGTGGCGGCTGCAGTTTTCCAGAATATCGCCAATATAACAGGATCCGATTCCCAGACTCTGGGCTGCTGTCACCGCATTCTGCGCCGCGATCAGGCTGTCCTCCATAGCCAGGAAAAGATCTCCCGGCCCTGGTTTTCTGGGAGAAAGTCCAGCCTCCTCATAAGCATCCTGCCATTTCTGAACATCGGCGCAGAAAATAAGCACCATGTCCGCCTTCGCGATAAAAGGCTGGTGGTCACAGGTCTCTGCAAGAGTATCCTTAAGCTTCTGATCCGTCACATCAATAATCGTGTAAAGCTGCTGATTTCCGGCAGAAGGCGCCTGACAGGCGGCTTTCAGAATCAGCTGCTTTTCTTCCTCGGGTATCGGCTGACCGGTAAATGCCCGCACCGATTTCCTCTCAAACAGCGACCGGATCACCGGATTTTCGTTTTTTACCTGTTTCTCTTCCATTTCTTTTCCTCCCTGCTGTCAGGTATGATGTGAAGGATACTTCATGATCCCATAAAACGCGTCACAAGCGCGTTTTTCGGGTATTTTATAATACAAAAAGGACGCCGCATTCCCCTCGCAGGTTCTGCAGCGCCCTCTCATGCTTTCTTACACTGACCGATGATACGGTTTTTAATGGAAAGCAGAATTATCTCTGAACACGTCCGGAGCCGTCGCCGCCAGCCAGGTTGTCCACGTCTGCACGGGTAACCAGGTTGAAGTCGCCAGGAATGGTGTGCTTTAATGCGGAAGCTGCTACAGCGAATTCAAGAGCTGCCTTCATATCCTTTCCATCAACCAGGCCGCAGATCAGACCAGCTGCGAAGGAATCGCCGCCGCCTACACGGTCTACGATGGGGGTGATGGAGTACTTTCTGGAGTGATAGAACTCACGGGTCTTTCCATCCATGATGCATGCGGACCAGCCGTTGTTGGAAGCAGAGAAGCTCTCACGTAAGGAGCTGATGATATACTTGAAGCCGAACTTGTCAGCCATCTGATTGAAGATGTCTACATAGCCAGCTAACTCAAGCTCACCGGAGGTTACATCCGTGTTGCCCGGCTTGAAGCCCAGAACCTTCTCAGCATCCTCTTCGTTTCCGATGCACACATCTACATACTGCATCAGGTTGGTCATAACCTTCTGTGCCTTCTCGGAAGACCATAATTTCTTACGGAAGTTTAAGTCTACGGATACAGTTACGCCGTGAGCCTTTGCAGCCTTTAAAGCAGCCTCGGTTAACTCGATAGCGGAATCGGAAACAGCCGGGGTAATTCCGGTAAAGTGGAACCAGTCAGCGCCCTCGAAGATCTCATCAAAGTTGAACTGATCCGGAGTAGCAGTAGAAATGGAGCTGTGTGCACGGTCATAAACTACGTTGGATGCTCTCATGGCAGAACCAGTCTCCAGGTAGTAGATGCCCAGACGCTCGCCGCTTCTTGCGATGTGCTTGGTTCCTACATTGTACTTTCTTAATGCAGCAACAGCGCACTCGCCGATGGGGTTAGCCGGAACAGCGGTTACGAACTCAGCCTCATGGCCATAGTTAGCCAGAGATACGGCTACGTTAGCCTCGCCGCCGCCGTAGTTGATATCAAACTCGTCTGCCTGGATGAACTTCTCATTATTCGGGGTGGATAATCTTAACATGATCTCGCCCATGGTTACAATCTTTGCCATTTTTCTCATTCTCCTTAAAATCTTTAATTATGATGCGGGAGCAGATGCTTTCAGCTCCCGCATCTTAAACACTGTGGATCAACGAAATTTATGCGCGTGCTGCTGCTACAGCTGCTACGAACTCCTGAGCCTTTGCAGTTACGGCTGCGAAGTCACCGGTCTTAGCGCCCTTGGTCAGGCTGCTTCCGGTTCCTACTGCGTATGCGCCGGCCTTTAACCACTTGTCTACATTGTCTACATCTACGCCGCCGGAGGGCATGAACTCACCCTGGGGAAGGGGTCCCTTGAAGGAGCTGATCGCAGCAGGTCCTACGATGTTGCCCGGGAAGATCTTGATTACGTCGCATCCAGCTTCCATAGCGGTAATGGCCTCAGTTGGGGTCATAACGCCGGGCAGCATGGGCACACGGTAACGATTGCACAGTTTAATGGTTTCTACGTTTAAGCCAGGGCTTACTACATAGTTTGCGCCTGCTAAAATTACCTGGCGGGCAGTCTCAGGATCCAGAACGGTTCCGGCGCCGATAACAACCTTGTCGTTGTCCTTATATTTCTTTGCCATAGCTGCAATAAACTCTACGGGATTGCCCTCGTCCATGGTCATGGTAATCTCAATGAAATTGATGCCGCCTGCGATGATGGCGTCCACGACCTTCTCGCCCTGCTCTAAGTTCTTCGCACGAACTACGGCTACCAGGCAGTCTTCCTTCAGTCTTGCTAAAACCTGTTCTTTCTTCATTTTTTTCTCCTTCTTTCTTTTCATTCGCATATACGAACAACTATCGCAAATGCAATTTTATGGTTAAATTTTAATCGCTACCGGTGATTTTGTCAACGGGTAAGGCGCTTATTTTTTCTTATTTTCCCAGGTATCCCAGAAGCCGCGAAATTTCTCCGGCTTTCTGCTTTACCGCCAGTCCCAGAGCGTGATAATCTTCCGTAGGTTTGAAAAGGCTGGAGGCACTGATGGCGCCCAGCACACGGCCCTCTCTGTCGTAAACAGGAGCACCTACACACTCCATATGCTCTTCCACCTCCCTGGCATCCAGAGCATATCCCATCCGGCGAACCTTTTCAAGTTCTGCCAGGAACGCCTCCTCCGAAAGGATGGTTCTGGGCGTTTTCTTCCGGAAATGGATCCTTCCTACCACCTGACGCCTGGTCTCCTCATCCGTATAAGCTAAAATAGCCTTTCCAAGGGAGGTGCAGTAGACAGGATTCTTTGTACCTACTGTGGCTGTTGTTATAATCGGGTTCTCCGGTTCAAACTTGCACAGATATACCACTTCATGTCCGGTAAGAACGCCGTAAAAAACAGTTTTTCCGATTTCGCGGGCAAAGGCCTTAAGTTCCGGCTCAATGGTCCCCAGTACATCCATATGGTTCGTATAGCTTACTCCGATCCGGTAAGCAGTCAGTCCGATGGTATATACCTGCTTCTGCCCTCGGGCAACATTCACCATGCCCGTCTCCGCCAAAGTTGTGATAATATCATAGGCACTTGTCTTGGGGAGGTTCAGGGTATCACAAATCCGGTCCAGGGTGATTCCTTCCGGGCATTTGGAAACCAGTTTTAAGATTTCAACGCTTCTGAGGGTCGTTCTGTTAAGCTTCATGCGTTACCTCTTTTCATGGATTGCTGCTTTTGAAAATCCGCCGTCTGATAAGCGGCATCAATTCAGGAATGCCAAATGCTTCGCCGGAGCGCCCCGGAATCTCTATAAGGTCACGCCCTGCTTAAAGATCGCCCAGTCATGGAAGCCGGCCTCTTCGGCCTTAACCGGCTTTCCGGAAGCCACATCCAGCACATACTGGAACAGTGCAGCTGCCAGATCTTCCTTAGTGGCATCTTCAACCATACGTCCGGCATTAAAATCGATCCAGTTCTTCTTATGAGCTGCCAGCTTGGAGTTGCTGGAGATCTTAACTGTGGGAACCGGCGATGCAAAAGGCGTTCCCCGTCCCGTGGTAAACAGCACAATCTGGGCGCCGGACATGGCCAGCGCGGTGGCTGCTACCAGGTCGTTTCCAGGAGCACTTAACAGATTCAGTCCCTTTACTTTTACCGGCTCCGCATAGGAAAGGACGCCCTTTACCGGAGAACTTCCCGACTTCTGCGTGCATCCTAAGGACTTGTCCTCCAGTGTGGAGATGCCGCCTTTTTTATTTCCGGGGGACGGATTCTCATAAATCGTCTGGTTATGACTCTTAAAGTAGTTCTTAAAATCATTGATCAGGTTTACGGTCTTATCAAAAAGTTCCGGCGTCTCGCAGCGGTTCATGAGAATGGTCTCTGCGCCGAACATTTCCGGAACCTCAGTCAGGATGGTGGTGCCTCCCTTGGAACAAAGGATATCGGAGAATGCACCGACTACCGGATTAGCCGTGATGCCGGAAAGGCCATCGGAACCGCCGCACTTCATGCCGATGATCAGCTCGCTGGCATCCACCTTCTCCCGCTTAAAGGAACCGGCGTACGCTGCCAGTTCTTCCATGATCCTCATGGCAGCTTCCTGCTCATCCTCCACATCCTGACACTGAAGGAAGCGGACACGCTTCTCATCGTACTCGCCAATATAGTCCATAAGAACCGGAATATTGCTGTTCTCGCAGCCAAGCCCCAGAACCAGAACGCCGCCGGCATTGGGGTGATGAATCATGTCTGCCAGGATCTTTCTGGTATTCTCCTGATCATCGCCCATCTGGGAACATCCGTAGGGATGAACGAAAGCAGCCACTGCATCGATGGTTCCGCCTACAAATTTCTGAGACTCCTTCTCGATGGCCTTGGCAATGGAATTTACACAGCCTACGGTAGGGATAATCCAGAGTTCGTTGCGGACGCCTACCTTGCCGTCAGCGCGGCGGAATCCGTCAAAATATACATGCTCCGTCTCTTTCAGTTTCGACGGAACCGGCTCATAAGTGTAGGTAAGCAGATCGCCCAGAGCAGTCTTTAAATTATGAACATGGACCCACTGGCCTTTCTGGATATCTTCCTTGGCATGACCGATGCGGAAACCATACTTTACCACATCCTCACCGGCCTTAATGTCCGCCAAAGCGAACTTATGCCCCTGGGGGATCTCTTCCAGCGTGGTCACAGCCTGGCCGGCCACCTCAAGGGTCTCTCCCTTCTGGATGGGACGCAGTGCAACTGCAACATTGTCATCCTCATGGATCTTTACAAAGTCCTGCATTTTTCTTCTCCTCTTTCCTCTCCGCAGCTGCGGCGGTAGTCAGATTCCCCTCCGGCAAAAAAGCCGCCTCTGGCCTTCTCCTGCTTTTGGAAAATCCGCAATCAATGTAAGTGCTTACAATTATTCTACAAAAAACTGTCCAGAAAGTCAATAAAAAAATAGAAAAGTGTTGCAATATTTGTTCACAATATGTATAATAAACTTAGCTTGTAAGTACTTACAGAATCGAGGTGACCGGATGAATATTTACGATGTATCAAAAAAAGCCAATGTTTCCATCGCCACGGTTTCCCGTGTCCTGAATGGAAACCCTAATGTAAGCGATAAGACCAGAGCGAAGGTTCTCGCCGTCATGGAGCAGCTTGGGTATACACCGAATGTATTTGCCCGCGGTCTTGGTCTGAATACCATGCGGACCATCGGCATCATGTGCTCTGACTCTTCCGACTTATATCTGGCCAATGCCATCTACTATCTGGAAAGAGATCTCCGTTCCAATGGCTATGACGCCATCCTCTGCTGTACCGGCTACGAGCTGGAAACAAAGCAGAAATATTTCGATCTGCTCTGCTCCAAACGTGTGGATGCCATTATCCTGGCAGGTTCCAAATTCGTGGAGATAAAACCCCGGGACAACACCTACATTCTGGACGCTGCGGCGAAGATTCCTATTATGCTGGTAAACGGATATCTGGAAGGAGAAAATATCTACTCCACCGTCTGTGACGACCAGGCGGCAGTGTATCAGGCTGCTTCCCGGCTGATCCAGTCCGGCAGGAGGAAGCTTCTCTATGTCTACACCAGCACTTCCTACAGCGGGATCAATAAACTACAGGGCTTTAAAAATGCCCTGGCAGATGCCGGAATTTCCGAAAGTCCGGAATATATCCGCCAGTGTGCAAAGGATATTACTGCGGCGCGGGAGCTGTTCCTCTCCCTCCGGAAGGAAGGACTGGAGTTCGATGCGGTAATCACTTCAGATGACTCTCTGGCTGCCGGCGCAGTCAAGTACGCCAATACCATGGGGATCTCCATTCCGGATGAGCTTTCCATCATCGGATACAATAACTCGATTTTATCCCTCTGTTCCGATCCGGAGTTAACCTCCATCGACAGCAAGGTGGAGGCCCTGTGCACCACTACCGTAAATACCCTGATGGGTGTTTTCAGCGGTGGAAATGTCCCCAGCCGGACAACCATCGCTGCTGATTTAATAAAGCGTGAGACCACCAATTTTTAAATTCAAGGAGGAATTAGCTATGCAACCATTTATGGACAAAGACTTCATGCTGAACACCGAAGCAGCCAGAACTTTATACCATGAGTATGCGGAGAACATGCCCATCGTAGACTACCACTGCCACATTAATCCCCAGGAGATTTACGAGGACCGCAAGTTCGAAAACATCACCCAGGTATGGCTGGGCGGCGACCATTATAAGTGGCGTCAGATGCGCTCCAATGGTGTTGATGAAAAATATGTAACCGGCGACAGCACTGACCGTGAGAAATTCCAGGCCTGGGCTGAGACTATGCCGAAGCTGATTGGCAATCCCCTTTACCACTGGAGCCATTTAGAACTTCGCAAGTATTTCGGCTATCAGGGTTATTTAAACGGCGATACCGCTGAAGAAGTCTGGAACCTGTGCAATGCAAAGCTTCAGGAAGACGGCATGACCGTAAGAAATTTAATCCGTCAGTCCAATGTAAAGCTGATCTGCACCACCGATGACCCGGTTGATTCCCTTGAATGGCACGAGAAGATTGCAGCTGACGATACCTTCGAGGTTAAGGTTCTTCCTGCATGGCGCCCGGACAAGGCCATGAACGTGGAAAAGCCCACCTATGCAGATTACATTGCAACCCTGTCTGAAGTAAGCGGCATCAAGATCACCAATTTCCAGACCTTAAAGGATGCCTTAAAGAACCGGATGGAATTCTTCAATGCCCATGGCTGCCTGGTTTCCGATCATGCTCTGGAGTATGTAATGTACGTTCCTGCTGATGAGGCAGAGTTAGATGCCATCATCGCCAAGAGCTTGAACCATGAGACCATCACCAAGGAAGAGGAATTAAAGTTTAAGACCGCATTTATGCTGTTCGTTGCCAAGGAGTACAATAAAATGGGCTGGACCATGCAGCTCCACTACGGATGCAAGCGCGACAACAACGCTTACATGTTTGAGCAGTTAGGCCCCGACACCGGTTTTGACTGCATCAACAACTACGCGCCCAGCGCACAGATGGCTGATTTCCTGAACGCCTTAAGCGCTACCAACGAGATCCCCAAGACCATCATCTATTCCCTGAACCCCAATGACAATGCTGCCATCGGCACTATCTTAGGCTGCTTCCAGGGACCGGAAACCGCAGGCAAACTGCAGCAGGGTTCCGCATGGTGGTTCAATGATCACTTTGTAGGTATGACTGAGCAAATGACTTCCCTGGCTAATCTGGGATGCTTCGGCAACTTCATCGGTATGCTGACCGACTCCAGAAGCTTCTTATCCTACACCAGACATGATTACTTCCGCCGGATCCTTTGCCGGCTCATCGGCGGCTGGGTAGAGGAAGGTATGTATCCCAACGATACCAAAGCACTGGAGAGCATCATCAAGGGCATCTGCTATGACAATGCCGTTAAGTACTTCGGTTTTGACGTATAATATCCTAAAAACATGAAAAGGCGCTGCAGCGTCTCTGAAATCACAATGACTCCAGAGGCGGCTGCAGCGCTTCTTTTTTAATGCTTCGGCAGTTCCATTCTTTATTTCCGCGGGCAACGAGCCAGGCGGACATGCTTGCATGTCCATTTGGCGACTGCCGCGAGGGTCAAAAACCCCGCAGCTTGGCTGTGCTTCAAATTTGATGCCCCGTAGCTTGCTGCGGGGTATTTGACTTCTCATACAAAGCAGCCGGATTCCGTCAGTTCTTCAATTCTTCCAGCGTGACGATGCGGGTGCACACCTGATCCAGAAGTTCTCTGCTGTGGCTGACCACCGCCATGCCGATCTGTCTTTTTTCCGTTTCTTCAATGAGCCCTCTCCAGATCTGGGCCTGGGTAATAAAATCCAGCATGGCGGTAATCTCATCTGCCAGCAGATACCTGGTCCCTTCTCCCAGCGCCCGCACAATGCAGAACCGCTGAAGTTCTCCTCCGGATAGTTCTCCCGGATACCGTCTCTTCCAGTCCTCCTGGATTCCAAATACCGTTTCCAGGCGGGAATTTCCCGGACCGCCTTCCGCCAGGATCTTTTTCATGGTGAGCCTGGGATTCACCGCCCGTTCCGGGTGCTGCCATACCATCTGTACCGGACAGAAACCCCTTTGCGGCAGAGGACTTCCGTCCACAAGGACCTGGCCCTTTTCCGGAACCAGATAGCCGGAAAGGATTTTCAGAAGGGTCGTCTTTCCGGAACCGCTGGGTGAGAAAATCCCTACTCTCTCCCCCGGCTCCACCCGAAGATTAACCCGATCCAGCACCGGTTCCCGGCCACGGTCATAAGAAAATATTATGTTATTGGCTTCCAGCATAGTTAAAGGCCTCCTGATTCTCCATCATCATTCATTCCGGCAGATCCGCAGTGCTCACGAACATGGCCGGAACCGTCATCCTGGCAGCGAATACACCGGACGGTCCCGCATCGTATGGTCCGGAGGGGGATTTCTCCCCTGCAGCCCTCCGTAAACTCCGGACACCGGGGACCGAATACGCAGCCCTCCGGCATGTTTTTCACGTAAGGCTGGGTACCGGGGATCGTCTGGAATCCGTTCTGGGGCATGGCCCGCCAAAGCGCCCTGGTATAGGGGTGGCGCAGAAGAGATTCGTCGGCAAAATCACCGGCCGGCGCCTCCTCCACCGTGGTTCCCGCGTAAAATACGGCAATCCGGTCTGCCACGCTTAAGGCCATAGGCACATCGTGGGTAATCAGAAGCACCCCGTTTCCCTCATCTGCAAAACGCCGGAAATCCTCCATGGCCTTCTTTGCCTGCTCTAAATCCATGCCGGGAGTGGGCTCATCCGCCACGATCAACCTGGGATTTTCCATCAGAGCAGTGGATAGGAGGATCCGCCGGCTCATGCCGCCGGAACATTCAAAGGGATACTTTTCAGCCGTTTCAGCAGGAAGACCGTATGCAGAAAACAGCACCTCCTGCCGCGCTCTCCCTTCCGGACCGGATCTCCTCTCCCGCACCTGGGCTCCTACTTTCATCAGCGGATCCAGGTAAGTAACGCCCTGGGGCACAAAGGCAATCTCCTTCCCCCGGATCTTCCGTACCCGTTCCAGGGTCAATGGCTCTTCCATAAAAAGCAGCTCCCCTTCCATCCTGGCATTGGAGGGAAGAAGCCCCATAATGCCGTGGGCCAGAAGGCTCTTCCCTGAGCCGCTGGCACCCACCACCGCCACAATCTCTCCCTCATGGACCGTTACATTCAGTTTTGCGATCACAGGAAGTTCTTCCCGCTTCATAAACCGGCTGTACTGGCGGAACGTAATGGATAAATCCCGGATTTCCAGAATATGAAATTTGTCCTGACAGCTCATTCTCTTATCTCTCCTTCCATTCTCCAGAATCCTACTCATGGGCGCTGGCCGGGTCAAGAAGTTTTCGAAGGGAATTGCCCGCCGCGTCAAATAAAAGCACCGTAACCACCAGCATCAGACCAGGAAACAGCGCCAGCCACCACTGCCCCGTAATCAGATACCGCATGCTCTCTGACAGAATCACACCAATAGCCGGCTGCTGGGAAGAAAGGCCAAAGCCCAAAAAGGTAACGCTGGATTCATGGAGGATTGCATGGGGGAATAAAAGAATCAGGCCCACCATAAACTGAGGCAGAATATGCGGCAGCATGTGGCGCAGGGCCGCCCGTCCCCTTCCCCATCCAAGTTTCCTGGATATCTGATAGAATTCACTGTTTTTTAACTGCAGTACCTCCCCGCGGATCACCCTCGTCAGAGAAGGCCAGTGGGTCAGAGCCACTCCCACCGCTACGCCCCGGAACCCTTTTCCCAGGGCATAGGAAACGAGAATCAGAAGGAGAAGATGGGGAATCCCCATGATCGTGTCAATAAGAAAAGAAATCACCCGGTCCGCCATCTTTCCCATAACTGCGGCAGTCACCCCTAAAACCAGGGCAATACATGCGCTGATGCCGGCAGTAAACAGGCCGATGCGGATGCTCATGGAAAGTCCTGCCAGCGTCCTTGCCAGCATATCCCGTCCCATCCAGTCCGTTCCGAACCAGTATTCCGGGCAGGGAGCCAGGTTCCGCCTGGAAAAATCCGTCACCAGAGCCTCCTGGCGGCAAAAGATCCCGGCAGCCGTCACCGCTGTTAAAAAAAGCACCGCTCCCAAAAAGAGGAAAACCGCCTTTTTTCTTTCGTTATTCCTCAATGGCTGCCCCTCCTCTCCGGATTCTGGGGTCAATGAGCCCATAAAAAATATCTGCCAGGAAATTTCCTGCAAAAACCACCAGAGCCGTGATCATGGTAATTCCCATAAGAAGAGGCACATCGCTTCCCGTCCCTGCCGTTACCGCCGCCTGCCCCAGTCCCGGGTAGGAAAACACCTGCTCCACCACCACAGACCCGCCGATGATCTCGCTGACGGAAGCAAACTGCAGGGTGACAGCAGGGATAAGGATATTCCGGAGCCCGTGCCGCCGCACAACCTCCCAGGTCCCTTCTCCCCTTGCCCTGGCAAAAAGCACGTAGTCGCTTTCCAGGCAGTCGATCATCTTTTCTCTGGTATGTAAGGCAATGCTGGAAATCCCCGTTATGCTCAAGGTAAGAGCCGGAAGAAAGGCATGTCTCAGCCGGTCGGCAAAGGTCACCTGGGCAGCCTCCACTCCAATGGGAACGCTAAGCCCCACAGGGAACAGTTTAAGCCACACAGAAAACACCAGAAGAAGCAGCAGGGCCAGCCAGAATGCCGGCGTGCTGGCCGTTAAAAGGGCATACCCCCGAATCAGGCGGTCCGGCCACCGTTCCCGGAACACGGCAGCTGCAATTCCCAGGACCACCCCCAGGATTCCGGACACGATCCAGGAAATCACCAGAAGGAACAGGGAATTAAAAAGCTTTGTGCCGATCACTTCCGTTACCGGCTGCCGGTACAAAAGGGAGGTGCCCATATCACCCTGCAGCACATCCTTTGCCCAGTTTACATACCTCCTTGCCGGCGGCTCGCCGACTCCCCAGTAAGACTCCAGTTTTTCCCGCTGCTCCTGGCTCATGGAGCCAAGAGCCTGCCCTGCATTGGCCTGCAGCGGATCGATGGGCGAAGCGCTGATCAGGGCAAAGGTAACCAGGCTGACCATAACCAGCAGAGCCGCCATGCGGACTGCTTTTTTTGTGATAAAAACCAATTGTCTCCTCAATGATGCCAAACTCAAAACCTCCGAATCACTGCGCCGCCCACTGCCACTGATCCACATTGTTTACGATGGACCAGCCGTGGCCGTGGGGATGCATTTTCTGTTCTGCAATCTCCAGTCCGTCTCTGACAAAATACAGATGGTCCACATTGCACAGCCATACCCAGGGAATGTCCCCTTCCTGAGTAACGCCTGTGGTTCCATCCCACTGTGCCTTCTGCCACAGCTCATAAGATTCTTCCAGACTGGAAGCCTGGAGGGCCTGATCCATATACTGATCCACTGCCGCATTCCGGTAAGGGGAATACCGGGCGCTCTCCTGCCCTTCGGCGGTATGGTAAATGTTGTAAAGTTCCATGGGCGTATGGGCTCCCCATCCCCACATCAGAGGCTGGGACTGAGCCCTGTCATAGGCGGTATCCCAGCCGGCCGCCTCCGTTGTCACTTCCAGCCCCAGAAGACGGCACTGATTGGAAAAGTCCTCTGCCAGAGCCTGACGGACGGAATCATCGGGACTGTAAAGAACGGTAAATGCCGCCCGGACCCCATTTTTCTCACGGATCCCATCGCTTCCCATCTGCCATCCCGCCGCATCCAAAAGGGCCGCCGCTCCTTCCGGATCGTACTCCACCTGACTGGCATCGTTGTACCAGGGCATCTTGTCACAGATGCTGTAAGCCGGCGTACCGTAGCCCTCCAGAACATTGTCGATCATCTCCTGCCGGTCAATGCCGATATTAATGGCCCGGCGTACCGCCACATCACTGGTGACGTCATTTCCCACAGCCAGACCGTCTCGCTCTCCTGCCGGCTGGGTCGGAAGATTTACGCCCCGGTTATCTACACTGGCCGCCCGGAACAGATGATACCCTTCTATACTCTGCCCCGCATAGGAAGCCGCCGTGTGGGCCACATCCACCTGTCCTGCCATGGCCGCTGCCAGCGCTGCGTCCTCATCCATGAAAAGCACCGTCAGACGCCTGATCTGCGGTTCCTCGCCGTAATAATCCGGATTTGCCTCAAAGATAACCTGCTGTCCCCGATCCCATTGTCTCATAATGTATCGCCCGGAGCCGATGGGATTCTGGCCGTAATTTTCATCATACGCATGTTCCGGAACGATTCCTACCACCGCCATAGTATAAGGCCAGATCGAATAAGGCCGGTTCATATGGAATTCCACAGTGTCTTCATCCACAGCTACCGCCTCATCCAGCATGGTAAAATCGCTGACCGTACTTTTTTCGGCACAGAGATTATAGGTAAACGCCACATCCTCCGCAGTCAGCGGCTCTCCGTCCGTAAATTTCACATCATCCCGGATGTCCACAGTCCAGATCAGGCCGTCCTCGCTGACCCGGTAATCCTCTGCCAGATCCATCCCGATCTCCAGATCGGTGGTTGTAACCGTAAGGGTGCTCTGGATCAGCGGCTCGTGCATATGCTCTCCCGCTCCCCATCCATACGCCGGATCAAATCCTGCTGCCGGTTCCGATGTAGCAGGCATGGTAACGATCACAGAGGCAGTATCTTCCCGGGGTATTTGACCCTCGCGGCAGTCGCCAAATGGACATGCAAGCATGTCCGCTTGGCTCGTTGCCCGCGGAAATAAAAAAACCATAAACGTACAGATTCCTTCTGGAGTCCCATACCTTTATGGTAATATCGCAAATCAAAAAACTTTTTATATCCTTCCTGCCTCTTCCGGCCTTGGGCCGTGCTGCCGCACTTCCTGTGCGCTTTTCTTCAGGTGGCCGCCTCACTTTAGACAGCCTGAAAACAGTTTACGACATAATATGCCTGTCCGTCAAGTCTTTTCCTCTCCGGCGCGCACCCATCTTTGAAATCCATCTTCCCTTCTTATTGAAACTGTAGTAGAATGGAATGCGGAAAATCACAAAAGAAATCGAGGAAACTGCCATGAAAAAAGCATCGTCAACGCGGATGACCGAAGGGCCGATCTGGAAGAGAATCATTCTGTTTGCCATTCCCCTTTTCCTGGGAAATCTGTTTCAGCAGCTTTATAATGCTGCCGACTCTCTGATTGTAGGAAACTTTCTGGGAAGCAATGCCCTGGCGGCGGTCAGCTCCTCAGGCAATTTGATCTCGCTGATGGTAGGACTCTTTAACGGTATCTCTGTAGGAGCCGGTGTTGTGGTAGCCCGGTATTACGGCGCCAGAGAAATAAACATGGTCCGGAAATCCATTCATACCATTATTGCATTCGGCATCGCCGCCGGCCTGGTTTTGACCGTGTTCGCGGTGTCCATGTCACCCATCATCCTGCGGTGGATGGGTACCCCTGAGGAAGTTCTTCCGAATTCCATCGTCTACTTCCGGGTTTATTTTGCCGGGTCCCTGGCATTTGTCCTTTATAATATTTTCGTAGGAATTCTCCAGGCCGTAGGAGACAGCCGGCATCCTTTGATGTATCTGATCATCTCATCCCTGGTCAATGTGGTGCTGGATCTGTTTTTTGTAGGCCTTCTGGGACTTGGCGTGGGCTCTGCCGCATTTGCCACAGTAATCTCCCAGGCAGTGAGCGCCGTCCTCTGCCTGATTCATCTGATGCACGGCCCGGAAGAATACCGGGTTTCCCTGAAAATGATCCATTTTGACCCATTCATGCTCCGCCAGATCATAAACAATGGTTTCCCCGCTGGCCTGCAGAATTCCATCATCTCTCTGGCCAATGTAGTCGTTCAGTCCAACATCAATACTTTCGGCTCCATGGCCATGGCCGGCTGCGGTTCTTACGCAAAAATCGAGGGCTTCGGCTTCCTTCCGGTCACCTGTTTTGCCCTGTCTCTGACCACATTTGTCAGCCAGAACCTGGGAGCCGGCCAGTATGAACGGGTAAAAAAGGGAGCCGTTTTCGGCATTCTCTGCTCCGTAACGGCAGCAGAAGCCGTGGGCATCGCCATAAATATCCTCTCTCCCAGCCTGATCGGCCTGTTTAACACCGATCCCCAGGTAATCGCCTACGGCGTGGCCCAGGCCAAAACAGTAACTTTATTTTATTTCTTGCTGGCCTTCTCCCACTGCATGGCCGGAATCTTCCGGGGAGCCGGAAAATCCATTGTGCCCATGCTGGTAATGATGATCTGCTGGTGTGTGATCCGCGTTGCCTACATTACGGTGGCCGTCCGTTTCTTCCCGGTTATCACTACCGTATTCTGGGCTTATCCTATGACATGGGCTCTCAGTTCTGTTGTATTTTTGATTTATTACCGCCATTTCGATCTGACGGGGCAGAACCGGAAGTCCGGGTTACGGGGGAAGAAAGCGGCAGTATAGTCATACAAAGAGGAGTGTCGCAAAATCATCAATAACAGATGATTGAGCGGCACTCCTGCTCTCTTTAGAATAATTCCGAATGGCTTCCCACCCGATAAAGCATAAGAACCAAGATACCATCATCAATTTCATAAATCAATAACCAGTCCGGTTCTATATGGCATTCCCGGCATCCTTTATAATTTCCACTAAGGCTATGGTCACGATATTTGGCCTCCAATGCTTCACCATTGGAAAGTTTTTCAATCACGGTAAATAATTCGTCCGTATCCTTCCCTTGCTTTTTGGCCAGTTTTAAGTCCTTCTTAAACTGACCGGTAAATCGAATCTCATACTTCATTCTTCCAGCGCCGCCTTCAACTCATCCATATTGTGATAGCCTTTTGCGTTCTTGTCCCGCATAATCCGCCTGCCCTCTGCAATGGCAGCAGCAGTAATTTCATTGGGAGTATCAATCTTTATCTCAAAAGGAATCCCTCCGGTACGGATAGCCTGACGGAGAAATATATTGACAGCAGTAGTAAGATTCAGACCCAGTTCATTAAAGAGCTGTTCTGCCGCTGCCTTTACTTCTACATCCGTGCGTATATTCATATTGGTAGTAGCCATAATATCCCTCCTTTTTGCAATCTATTATATATACAATGTAACGCATTAGAATTATATTGTCAAGATATGCAAGGATAAATCTTTTGTTTCCCCTTTTTCTCTTTATGACCCAGCAGCTTAGACAGCGTATATAAATCGCACCCATTTTTTAATTGGCTCTGCGCATAAAAATGTCTGCATGTATGCAGACTCACACGAATACAATCCCGAATTTTCGCAAACGCCCCTGCCGCCTTCACAACACGCTCCAACGTCTCCACTGTTAATTTCCTTTCAAAAAAAGCAAAAAGGAGGGAAAAGAGAAGGTATAGAGACAGGAAAAGGCAGATGCGTAAAATGATAGGAACCGAGAAGAAAAAGAGGGCGATACTCTGTGCACCGTCCTCTCTCATATGGCTTTATAATTCTTTTAGGCAATAGGCAACGAGAACCTCTATCATTTTCCTCTTATCCTCGTCAAGTTGAGCAATCTGCCCGGCAAGCCTGTCCACGTCATTTTTTGTCTGTGTTCCCGTTAATATATAATCTGTACTACCCTTTAAAATCTGGCTTGCTGCACGTAGGGCAACGTACTTATTCAGACTATGAAAGTGGCAAAACAAGAATCCCTGTTGATAATCTTTTGAAATTGGCGAAATTTTACAATATATCTATGGATTACATCACAGGTGCAAGCAATATCAAAACAGAATATCGGCCATACAAAAACTCCTTCCCGCACACTGCATGGTGTTTGGAAAGGAGTCTTTTCGCACATTCGTAACTGACGCCCCGGAAAAATGCCCGTTTATCGTCACCGGAGCACTTTCCCTGCAATTTTTATTATATCGATAATCCGAAAAACCAGATTTCAAGCGGCTTTTGGCCGGATGCCTTATTCATCCCAGTTGTGGTAAACCGCCTGCACATCATCATCTGCATCCAGCAGATCCAGAATCCGATTCAGCTTCTTGATATCATCTTCATCGGATAATTCCACCCAGGTCTGGGGGATCATGGTGACGCCGGCTTCCAGCATGGGAACGCCTTCCTTCTCCAGAGCCTCGCGCACCTGGCTGAAGCTGTCGGGATCGGTATATACCTCGAAGCTGTCTTCCTCCTCAGAGAAATCCTCCGCTCCGGCATCCAACGCCAGCATCATCAGATCATCCGCATCCATCTCACACTCTTCCTTGTCAATGATGATCTGGCCCTTCTTATCAAACATGTAGGACACGCTTCCGGGTGTTCCTACGTTTCCGTTTCCCTTGGTAAAAGCGCTTCTTACGTTGGCAGCGGTACGGTTCTTATTATCAGTCAGCGCATCTACGATGATGGCTACACCGCTGGGACCGTAGCCTTCGTAGGTCAGAGACTCGTAGTTTACAGAATTGGCATCGCCGGCTGCCTTCTTAATGCCTCTCTCAATGGTATCATTGGGCATGTTGTTGGCCTTGGCCTTGGCGATTACATCGCGCAGCTTGCTGTTATTGGCCGGATCTGCTCCGCCTTCCTTTACGGCAACGGCGATCTCACGGCCGATTACGGTAAAAATCTTTCCCTTTGCCGCGTCGTTTTTCTCCTTTTTGTGCTTAATATTCGCAAATTTTGAATGTCCTGACATTTCTTAACACTCCTTCTTCTTTACCTGCATTTCGCGTACATCCTTTTTATTCTATCACCCTTTTCGCGGCATGACAAGTACAAGATTTTCTCGCTGGTATAAGATTTTCTCGCTGGTATTCTTTCATCTATCGTAACGGTTCGTCTATGTATCCAGTTCAAGACTTACCATTAACGCTGTGTTCACCTGCTTTAACAGGCTGTCATCAATGTGGCAGATCTTCTCCTTCAGCCGCATCTTGTCTATGGTCCGCAGCTGCTCTAAAAGAATCACCGAATCCTTCACCATATTGCACCGCCGGGTATCCAGCTCTACATGGGTGGGAAGCTTCGCCTTGTTCATTTTCGATGTGATGGCCGCGCAGATCACCGTAGGACTGTGGCGGTTCCCCACATCATTCTGTATAATCAGCACCGGCCGGATTCCGCCCTGTTCCGAGCCAACCACCGGCCTTAAATCTGCATAATAAACATCGCCTCGCCTGATCGTCACCGTTCTTCACTCTCCATATCATAATGATTATAAGGGTAGTATCGCCCGATTTTTCCCTCTTATACATTATGATATGCCGAATGCCCTAAAATCCCTCGTACCGATCATCAAAATAATCTTTTTGGCCTGCGATTTTCCCGCCGGAAAGATAAATTCTGGGAATACGCTTGCCCAGATTGCATAATATTTCGTAATGAAAGCCGCCGCCTGCCTCTGCCAGGTCCTCTGCCAGAATCTTCTCATCTCCGTCTTTGCCGATCAGCGTAACAGGATCATCCTGACAGACCTCCGGGATATCTGACACATCGGCCATAAACTGGTCCATGCAGATCCTTCCCAGAATCGGAGCCTTCTTTCCCCGGATCAGCACCCAGCCTTTTCCGGAAAGGTTCCGAGGATAACCGTCCCCGTATCCCACCGGAATCGTGGCAATCTTCATCTGGCGGGGTGCCCGGAATGTTCCTCCGTAGCTGACCTCCGTCCCTTCTTCGATGGTCTTGATAAAGGTAATGCAGCTTTTTAATTCCAGGGCCGGCTCCAGCCGGACTCTGGTTTTGTCCACATCTGCTGACGGATAAAGCCCGTAAATGGAAATGCCGGCCCGCACCGCATCAAATTCCACCCCGATGGATTCCAGGATCCCTGCGCTGTTTGCGCAGTGCTTTACGGGAATCTCTATGCCCCGCTCCGAAAGAAGTCCCATAAAATGCCGGTATCTGCCCAGCTGCTCCTTTGTTTTCGTCTTATCCGCCTCATCGGCCGTAGCGAAATGGGTAAAAATTCCCTCCAGAGCAATGCCTTCCAGCTGTGAAATCTCCTGTACCCAGTCTGCCGACCGGGCATCCGGCGTCATTCCGATCCGGCTCATGCCCGTATCCAGGGCCAGATGCACCGGCGCCGTCTTTCCCAGAGCCCTGGCTCTGCGTGCAAATTCTTCCGCTGCTTCCTTCTCAAACAGCACAGGACGGATCCCATTGACGATCAGATCCTCGTACCAGCAGGAGTGTACCGGACCCAGTATCAGCACCGGCTTGCGGAAGCCATGGTGCACCAGCTGCAGGGCCTCCTCCGCCGCTGCCACAGCAAAGCCGTCCACGTAAGGTTCGATTGCCCGTCCTACAGGCACAGCGCCGTGTCCGTAGCCGTCCGCCTTTAATACACCGATCATCTTCACGCCGGCCGGAAGTACGGCCTGCATCTCTTCCATATTATGCTTTACCGCGTCCAGATTCACCGACGCGTACACTCTGCTGTATCTCTCCATCGTCATTGCCTCCGAAATGTTTCATTCCCATCCTTTCAGGACTTTTCCCACACAATCTGCCAGCTCACTGGCCAGCAGTCCATATGCCCCGTTCTCCCTGCGCCACAAATCTCCTGCCAGCCCATGGATATATGCTCCCATGGGTGCAGCCAGATTGTCATCCATTCCCTGGGCAAAGAGACCGGCAATCACGCCGGCAAGTACATCTCCGGAACCAGCCTTGGCCATGGCGCTGTTTCCGCTTGTGTTGACACAGATCCGGCCGTCCCGCAAAGCCGTCACAGTTGCCGCATCCTTTAACACACAGGTAATCCCGTAATGGCCCGCATACTCCGCTGCCGTCTCAGGAAGATTCTCCTGAATCTGTTCCACAGACTTTCCTGTCAGCCGCGCCATCTCACCAAGATGCGGTGTAATAACGATGTTCTCTGTAAAATAACCGGCAAGTTCCGGATTCGCCGCAATTAAGTTCAGGGCATCTGCATCTACGATAATCGGTGTGCAGGCCATTGTCAATACCATTTCCACCAGTTCTTTGGCCCAGGGTTCCTGGCCAAGCCCGGGTCCTACTACCACTGCATCGGCCCAGCTGCAGCAGGACTCGATCCGGCTGCGCATTCCCTCGGGATCCTTTTCAAAGTCCTCCGGATCATAAGTCTCCAAAATTGCCTCCGGAAGGCGGGTGTTGATAAAGCTCCGGTTGGACTGGTCCGTGAAAATCTTTACCAGGCCCGCCCCGGTCCGGTAGGCTGCCAGACCGCTTAAGAAAGCAGCGCCTCCCATATTTTTCGACCCGGCCGCAATCAGCACTTTGCCAAAGGTTCCTTTATTGGAGTAAGGCGGCCGCTCCGGCGCTTCCTTTTTATCTTCCGGCTCCAGACAGAAGGCCCGGATGCCTTCCTGGGCCCCCGGAGCCCTGCGGACAGCCTCTTCCGGGAATCCAATATCCGCTGTAATCACCTGGCCGGCATACAGCCGTCCCGGATAGAGAACGCTGCCGAGTTTTTCCCAGCCGAAGGTAACCGTCACATCTGCCCGCAGCGCACAGCCCATGACCTTTCCGGTATCGCTGCTGATGCCTGAGGGCATGTCCACCGCCACCGTAAGACGCGGCTCTGCATCCCGGAGCATGTTAAGGAATTCTCTGTATGCGCCTGTCACCGGTCTGGAAAGCCCCACGCCAAAAACAGCATCCACCAGCACATCGCAGCGGCCAGGTATGAATTCTTCGTACTCAATCAGGCTGACTCCCAGACGCTCCGCAATGGAAGCCTGCAATTGAAACTCCCTGCTTCCTTTTTCCCGATCGCCGATATAAATAACCACCACAGGATATCCTGCCAGATGGAGCATTCTGGCTGCTGCCACTCCGTCAGCTCCGTTATTTCCGCATCCGCAGGCGCACCAGATTCTCTCCTTTTTTCCGGCTCTGTCCTCCACTTCCCTGGCCACAGAAAGTGCAGCCCGTTCCATTAACACCAGAGACGGGATCCCTACCGTTTCAATCGTCCAGCTGTCAATGGATTTCATTTGTTTTCCTGTTACCAGCGTTCTCATATCACAACCTCCTCCGCTTCTGAGCCGTCTGCCTGCAGGACGGTCTGCTTTTCCCATATCCGATTCCGGAATCATCCGGCTGCAGCAAAAGCCGGCTGAAAGAATCGCTTCTTTGCCCGCCGGCTTTTCTTACACCGGCCGGGAAACACCCCGGCCTCTGTCAGGAATCAGGATTCCTTTTTCTCTTTTGTATTTTTTTCTCCGGATTTTTTCTTCTCCTCTTTCTCTCGATCCTGCATGCTGCATACCCGGTAAGAGAGGCGCATCAGGCTTTCCGACAGATGCACATTCTCCACTACCACATCATCCGGAACCACCAGGTCCGTATGGGCAAAGTTCCAGATAGCTTTGATGCCGGCCTTTACCAGACGGTCAGCAATTTCGGGGGCCTTCGTTTTCGGGATCGTAAGCGCCGCAATCTGCACATCATTTTCTACAATAAAAGATTCCAGATCCTCCACGCCCCGGATCTCAATTCCACGCACCACGAGTCCGATGAGCCTGGGGTTAATATCGAACATCCCCTTTATGATAAAACCGCGCTTTTCAAAATTCGCGTAATTGGCAATAGCCTGTCCCAGATTTCCTGCTCCGATGATAATAATATTATGCTGCCGGTCAATGCCCAGTATCTTTGCGATCTCTGTATAAAGATACTTTACATTATAGCCATAGCCCTGCTGCCCGAATCCGCCGAAATTATTCAAATCCTGCCGGATCTGCGATGCCGTGACCTTCATCCGGATGCTCAGTTCATTCGAAGAAATCCGCTCTACGCCATCCTCCAGAAGTTCCCCCAGGTACCGATAGTAACGGGGGAGTCTGGAAATTACCGCTTTTGAAATTTCTTTGTGCTCCACGTCATTCACTTCCTTTTCTTTACTCTCTGTTACTTATTATAGGTATTTGTGAAAACTTTGTCAAACGCATTTTCGCTCCTTGCAAAAAACATGCGTCTATATTATACTAATGTTGCTATCACAACGAAAACCAGGAGGAATTCCATGATTTTATCATGCAGCAATATTTCAAAGTCCTTCGGCAGCGACACGATTCTGGAAAATGTCTCCTTTCATATCGAGGAACACGAAAAGGCCGCTGTGGTGGGCATCAACGGTGCAGGGAAATCCACCCTGTTAAAGATCATTATCGGTGAGCTTCCTGCTGATTCCGGCGAAGTCGTAGTTTCCAAAGGAAAGACCATCGGCTATCTGGCCCAGCATCAGGATCTGGAAAGCTCCCGCACCATTTACGAAGAAGTTCTGGAGATCAAGCGCCCCATCATCCAGATGGAGGAACGGATCCGCCAGCTGGAAACCCAGATGAGGGATGCAGAAGGGGATGCGCTGGAGTCCATGCTC
>PPYE01357231.1_pt1 | contig 29729 bp, 30 predicted proteins | sample 1559881 | NCBI WGS metagenome assembly PPYE01 (sample SAMN08240022, study PRJNA423297) | Human gut metagenome, whole genome shotgun sequencing project. | reverse complement strand
CAATAGTATTGATAGTATTTATTATTTGTTTGACAATATTAATAGCTATGTATTTAAAGAAAAAAATGGAATAAAACTCAATTTGATTGATTTGTTGAAAAACGACGAGAAAGTAAAAGAATTAATAAAGTGTACTGCAAACAACAAATAATGCAATTTGTTAGTCTATGAACAACCATAATTCACTATCCAGCAACTGGATGTCTTCACGCAAATGGTATCTCGAGATATTAGGAGCGTTTATATTATCTAAAGTTAAAGCTTTATTGCATATACTTATTGCAGTTGGCATATTATGCGGAATTGCTTGCTATGCTAAAGGTAGAACCTATCTGTACCTTGTAGCGGCAACGATGGCTGTGCTGATTGTTTGGCATATTGTAAGAACGCTTACACCGATTTACACTCTTCGCAAGGAGGAATCAAGAATCACATGGAGTCAAATAATTCTCCTAACATCGTTTGGAGCCTGGATTGTTGTTTTTTTGAAAGTTTTGAATATAACAAAAGATGATCCGTCCTACATAATTATAACTGTATTGGGCGCAGTATTAGGTTGGATTTTTCAAGATACGATTAAGAGTGTGGTCGCTTTCTTCTATTTACGTGCGAACAATCTTTTGAAGATCGGTGATTGGATAGAGGTTCCATCACAAGGCATTAATGGTAAGGTGAAGGGAATATCGCTGACAACTGTAATTTTAGAGAATTGGGATACCACTACCTCGGCCTTTCCTACTTACATTCTTCATTCTGGCCATTTTAAGAATAACCAGAAGATGATGGAGGGCAAGACTCATGGACGGCAAATGTTAAAAACATTTATCATTGATACTGGATGGATTCATTCCGTAAAAGATGATGAATTAGCGAAGATTCAAAGAATATTAAAAACTCTTCCTAAGCACAAACGAGATTTCCTTGAACAATTCGTTTCACAACAAGCAAAAGTTGGTGATTTGAATATAGAACTATACCGACGCTATATTTATCATTGGCTCATGCATAATGCACACATCTCTCACGAACCAAGACTTATTGTACGATGGCTGGAGCAGGTGCCTGAGGGAATGCCGTTGCAGATATATGCGTTCATAACAGATAGCAGTCTCGCACCATTTGAATGGCAGCAATCTCAAATCATAGAACATATTATTGAAGCGCTTGCTTGGTTTAATCTGCAGCTTTATCAAAGCACTTCCGGATATGATGCAAGCAATAGTAATATTACTATCGTAGAAAAGAAGGCTAATTATAGAAGAAATATTGATGATAATGGAAAGATACAATGATGATATTCTAAAACGTTTGGACATTAACGATTCTGAACGGAAGGATTGGTACTACGCACGTCAATATGTTTTGGATGTATTGCCTCCATTAGATAGAACAGGAATTGAACCATCCTCTTCTACTCATGTTAATGTCGTCACAAACAGTACTGACAACTTGATGTTGGCTATTATCAGGCAAATTTGCTTGATAGCACATTACCCAAACTTCAACGAGGAAACAGGGGCAAATAGGACAATCATTACTATTTGTACGAAAAATCCATCTGATGCATTAAATAAGATTAAAGCATACAGATATTTGGGCAACTTACTAAAGTATTGCAAAATTTCATTTGTTGATAATGATGAGAAGTCAACAATACAAGACGAGTCGCTACCTTTAGACATAGAATTTGAATTTTCCCCAAAAACAATCGACTCATATAAAGAATCTGATGGTGTGTATCTCCAAATAATAAAAATAGAAGACATAAAGGATTCTATTAATGTTCAAGAGTGTTTCGATGTCACAAAAGGAATGCTCGTGAACATGGTTTACACAACCGGTTCGGATATAGACAATCTCCCAGCTTCAGACTACGCTAACATTGAGCGTTATTCGATAGCTCTTAATATGTTCTGTTATAAACTTAAACATGAAGTAATACGCGAAAAATGGAATGACACGGCAACACCTGACAAAAATGGGAATTACGATAAGATTAAAATAAAAAATCAGTTATCTTCTATATTTTGCGCAGACTGTTTCGAATCCAAATTAAGAGCTATTCTTGATATAAAGGAAAAAACGATACTTGAATATCTCCACAATGACTTTTATCTGGTGATGAAAGAACTATGCAAAAAAGAAAATATCACGGCATTGGCTTGTTGCGAACATGCACGTTGGAATGTTGAAAAACTTATAATGGAATTCAGCCCCTTGTCACCAGAAGACTGGTATAAGATAGAATGCAGTTTCGGTACAGAAAGAAATAAAATAGTCACAAAATTTAAAAAAGCCAAAGAGAATCCAAAGCATATAGATCTTTGCTCTTGCAGAAATCTTCACAGAGTTAATCCTGCCAATATGAAATACAATTACTTCTTGATGTTGGCAATGCCACAAATAATAATATCTTCTGAAGAATAAGATAATATTCCAATTTCCGTAGATACATGGAGCGTTAAATTCTAAAATCAAAGTTATGCGAAGATTAATAACTGTCATTAAAGAAGCTATCTACAACTATGATACTCAGCTCCGTTTTTCTTCAAGTATATTAGAACGTGACATTTATTATGCCATAAGATTTGTCATGCGCGAGAATCCTGACATATTTTGGTTCTCGTACCAGTGGAGCTATTCTGAGGCTGACAATGTATTACATCTCCATTACACTTTTGATATTGAACGCTGTGAAAAGATAAAAAATCAGATTGCAGATGTTGTAAGACATGATTTCAAAATCAGTTATGCTCGTTCACTCCCAACTATAGAGCAAGTAATGTATGTGTATAAGTGGATAGCATTATATTGTAATTACAACATACATTCGGCGCACAATCAGACCATCTATAGCGTCTTTATCCAACGTAATTCTGTTTGTACAGGTATTGCCAAAGCTACACAGTATCTTTTTGGATTGTTGGGAATCGAAAGCAAGTTGGTGTTTGGCAAGCTCAATAATAGTCATGCAGACAGTCGTCATTGTTGGTTAGTCGTGAAGATTAGGGATAATTGGTATCATATAGATCCCACGTTTGCCATCCCCGAAACATATGAAATAATATGTGCTTCAGGAGTATCAGCAATCAAAGGGACTGATGATCTTTTCTATAACTATTTTTGTGTTGACGCCGAAACCATCAAACAGAATCGTACTATAGAGGATAAGGAAACATTACCTTTTTGTCAAAACACTATTGACTTCAATAAGTTTCAACAAATAAAAGTGACACCATCCAGAAATGGTGAGAATGGAGGACTTGGATGCTTGTTGTCTGATAATGGTACAACAGCGGACATATATCTTGCTCATAATAAATATATGTACTTCCGCCATCGTTCCGTTGCAAAAGTTTTCCGTAATGATGATCATCATGAAATCCTAAGAAAAGAACTTGTCGTGATGCGCGAATGTGCTGGGCCTCACCTTTTGCGAGCAACTGATGTTGATTTTGACAAAGGCATTCTGTATATAGAACAAGCCATGCCTTTGTCTGAGCTATTAAATAGTCATTACTTTTGTCTTAGGGTCGAAGATTTTTGTAATCTACTAATAGATGTAGTTTCTGGACTGAAAGAACTCCTCAATCATGGAATATTATATCGCGATATTCATCTAAACAATATCTATCTGAGCGAAACAAAGATAGATGGACGCTATATATATAAATTAGGTGACTTCGGAAGTTGTTCCTTTGTGGATGGCTATAGCCAATACGAGAACTTAACAGAGAAAGGCGGTATTGGAAGCAAGTGGTACATGGCTCCAGAGACATTGAAATCAGAAATCTTTGACGAGCGCTCTGCTGTTTATGGTGTAGGTATGATTGCATACTATTTGCTTAATGATTTGTATCCTCCATTATGGCAAGATTATGGTGAAGAGGCTATTTTGCAAAGAATGAAGATTTCAAAATTGCCAAAACCTTCATTACTGAATAAATGTGTTATTAGACACTTTAATTTTGACTTTATTGATAATGCATTGAGAAAAAATGTCTCTCAAAGACAACAAACTCTTGATGAGTTACTGGAGGATATTGCTGAGTTTTTGTTTGACAAGACCACTTTTGAGAAAACAATACTTATTGAAGGAGCGTCTTTAAATCAGAATGTAAAGAACACTAAAACAAATATATTTTGTTCAACTTGTTTAGTAGACCCGAACATTAAGGTTTCAAATGGCGATGCAAATATTATTCCATCTGTACATCTGGAGAAGGATGGAAAATCTTTACGAATCTATGATTTTGCAAGTACTTCTATCTCTTTCTGTAAATCCAATGATACACAACGAAGCGATTGTCGAAGTACACAATCATTCAGTCCAAAGACTCAACCCCAAAAGATGCAAGCCCGTTATATGGGATCTACACAAGACGATTTTTTCGGTAAACTGAAAAAAATGATTTTGGGGAAGGAGAAGAAACAAGAATATAATAACAAGCTACAAAAGGTCCACTCTTCAATCTTTGCACCGTCTGAAATAAAACGTAATGATTACATGATGGTGCAGGTTTTTCTTTATAAGGAAGGAGATGAACGTTATGTCGCATGCAAGGCAAATGAGGTTGATCCGGATGCAGAATGTAAGAATTATACTCCTTTATCTGTAGGACTAAAAGAGGGTGACAAAGTGAAGATTTCCTTGCTTGTTCCTAATAAAGATATCCAAGTTGAAGATCCTGTACAAGAAATTACATGGCAAGGACGGATTACCGATTGTCAATTTGCGATGTATATAAGCAACGAATTCAATGCTTCGACAATATTAGCTACGGTCGTTTTGTCTGTCAATGGTGCACCAGTAGGTCGGATGATGTTTAAGACTAAAGTAGTGGATAATCCGCGCAAGTTGCATACTGAAATAGTAAGTAAGTCTTTCCATAAAATATTCATCTCATATTCCCATAAAGACGAATCTCGTGTAAAGTACCTTGCAGAAGCTTATAAAGCTCAGGGTGTGGATTACTTTTTTGATCGTCATTACTTAAAAGCCGGAGATGTCTATCCTTTAAAAATTCAACAATATATTGACTCTGCTGACCTTTTCATCCTCTGCTGGTCAAAGAATGCTGCAGAAAGTGATTATGTTACTTTGGAACGAAATCGTGCCATGTCACATGCCTACCCACAAGTAACTATGGATAAAGCTTCCATCACTATTCATCCTATCAGCATAGAACCACATGCAGCATTTCCACAAGATATGGACTCAATATATAATTTTGAAGAAGTGTAAAATTTCAAACAATCGGATAGTATGAAATCAAGGCAATATATATTCAACAACTCCACGCTTACAGTCAAGTTTGACAACATTCTTGACACTAAGGCAGAGGTAATTGTTAGTTCAGACGACTGCTATATTACACTGGGTGGCGGCGTTTCGAGAGCTATTCTTATGGCAGGTGGTGACATTGTTATCAAGAATGCACAGAAGATGTGTCCTGTGCCAATATGTCAATTGTTAATAAACAAGTGAATTTTTACAGTTCAATATCTAGGTGTAATTATAAGGGGTATGCCCTAAATTGAGCACTAATTGGTGATTTGTAATGAACAATAACGAAATATGGGTATTCCTTTCACATTCTAACAGGGACTTTGAAAAGGTTAGAAGAGTAAGAGATATGTTGGAAAATATGCATATGCGCCCATTGATGTTCTTTCTGAATTGTCTTAAGGATGACGAAGAAATAGATAGTCTCATTAAACGTGAAATAGATTGCCGAACGCGTTTCATACTATGTGACAGCAAAGAAGCTCGAAAATCAAAATGGGTTAGGAAAGAAGTTGAGTATATAAAATCCAAAGATAGAATTCTTGAAATAATTGATTTGGATTGGAGAGATGATAAAATTTTAAAGAAATTGAATGACTTTAAAAGGAAGGCAACAATTTTCTTCTCTTATGGTAGAAGCAATTGCAACATAGCTGAGACTGTATACAAGAGATTGAAGAAATTTGATTTTCTGTTTTTTTTTGACAAATTCGACCTGACAGCATCTCCTTTTTCTGAAACTATACTGAACGAATTAAACAATTCACAAGAGAAAGGAACAATAATAGCATTTGTTAATAACTCAGAATGGACGAAATATGAGATAGCAAAAGCCTTAGAATACGACAAACAGAATGATTGTAAAACTATAATTCCAATAATAACAGAGTCACGATTTGTACATAAAATTCAAGAAGATGAAATATTAAAAGAACTATATTCTTATCATCCTTTAGATGTCAGTTCTTTAGATATTTCTACTCAGTGTGATGTTATAGTCAATCATGTTTTAAAACAACTACTTACCCCAGGTGCAATTCTTGCATATGCCAACAATTTTAATGAAGGTATAAATTGTAAGGTTGATAAACAAGATGCGGATAAATTATATTCACTATATTTCCAGATGGCTGATAAAGCGAGTGATGAAGGATCTGATACTGCATTGAGAGCTCTTGGAATATGTTATGAAATGGGTTGGGGTACTCCAATTAATCTAAAACAAGCTTTATGTTGTTTTCGTGATGCTATTGCTATTTCAAAAAGTGATGAAGAAAGAGTTGTTTTAAAAATTCAAGGACAATGGAATTTTAAAACAAATGCACCTATATGTAGACAGAAGTCTGATTTTTCGTTAGTGGACATATATAACCACATAAAATTGTTATGTAACAAATATTTATTGAATAAATAAAACTTATGAGTTCCAAATCAGAATATTCAAATATAGCTTTTATTTCTTACAAGCGTGAGGACGAAGCATGGGCAAAATGGCTTCAAAAGAAATTGGAACATTTTAAACTCCCAACTGAAATACGTAAGAAAAAACCGGATTTGGAGTTTTATGAATGTCCTCGTCATGTCTTCAAAGACACAACCGATTTAAGCGGTGGGGTTCTTGATAAGGCTATAAAGGCTGGTTTAGATTCTTCGAAGTTTCTGATTGTAATATGTTCACCATATGCAGCAAAAAGCGAATGGGTATGTAAGGAAGTGCAAGAATTTATTGACTCAGGACGCGAAGAATACATTATACCTTTCATCATTGAAGGTGAGCCGCATGCTAAAAATAAGAAGAACGAATGTTTTCCATCAGCTCTGAAATCTCTTGCAGGTGAACGTGAATTATTAGGAATTAATGTCAATGAAAATGGAAGAGATGCAGCTTCTGTAAAAGTTGCTGCACAAATGTTTGGACTGAGTTTTGATTCTCTATGGCAACGTTTCAAAAGAGAAGAATAACAAAAAAGGAAAGATATGCTACGCATATTTTCTATTTTTGTAAGTGTAGCCTTTTTGTTTCCATTATTAATTGCAGGTTCGTACTTTTCAACAGATTCTTCTTTTCATTCACCAATGTCTGAATATATAGGAAAGAGCTATGTAGATACAATAGAAACGACAAAAGATAGTCTTTATACAGGAAATTGTTATGCTGATACACTCGTTATAATGCATAATAAAAATCACTATATAACAATAGATAGATGCCAAGATGTAAAGACTATAATAATAGATTCTGAATCTAATCCAAATGACACAATAAATAATATTCATATATACAACTGTAATGCTTTAAATGAAATTAGGGTTAACGCAAGAATAAGACGTATAGACTGGCCCTTTGTTGATAACTGCCCGTCTTTGAAGAGGATAGTCTTACCACACCAACTGAAAGAAGTAAGAGCTGATGCAATACAAAATTGTTATTTAACCGATATTTCATTTTCAGAAGGCAACAATAATTTTGTATGGAAAGACAATTGTTTATGGGATATATGTGAAAAAAAAATCGTGTATGCAAATTTCACTAAGGTAAAAAAAAATGAAAGAAGTGAGGTTTTTAAAGATAAACGATTTAAAAGTGAAGAGGGCAAAGATTTCCTTTACATTCCTTTCCCTAAAGAAATAGAGAATACATGTTCTGAGATTGTTTATGACTCAATACATGTGAGAAATACAAATAATAGTAAATATGCCATAATAGATGGCATCCTATATAATGACAACCATATAAATGCTGAAGAAGTAAGTTTATTAAATAGTATTTGTGAGATAAAAATAGGTGCTTTCCGCAATTGTAAGAAACTTAAGAAATTGATAATTAATGATAGAATAGAAATTGGGGATGAAGCTTTCAAAGATAATACTACATTAGAAAGTTTAGAAATAAATGCAGAATGTAGGAATGTTACTATATGTAAGTCTGCTTTTGAAGGAGCAAAAGCATTAAGCAAGGTTGTGATAAAATCAGCAGGGTTTGTTAGAATTGACCCAATGGCCTTTTTTGCTTGCAAAAAATTAAGGAAGATTGATATTGACTGCAATACGTTAACAATAGACAATTATGCGCTTCAAGATTGTTATAATTTAAAGACACTTCATGCTAAATTTAAAGAAGACATACAATTAACTCAGTATATCGCCAATTTAGATAATAGTATATCATATAAGATAGAAAATGACAGTATCAAAACAGTAAAATGTAAAAATGGAAATTATTTCTTTTACAAAAACACTTTTTTGTGTCACGATGGAAATATAAGATATCATACAAGCATCAATAAAAATGACTCCATACCTTATTATTCAGAAAATGGATATTTAAAAAATAAAGATGGTAGTATAACATGCATACCTTTATGTGAAATAAAAGAGCCTTCCAACCTTATGCTGAAATACAGAAATAATTCTTTCTTGCCAGGAAGAAACATGGCTGTAATGTACAATAAATCAAGTGATACAAAATTATATTTGCCTCCTATAGCAACAGAAAAGTATTTTCTGTCATCAGCACCCACAGCTCTAAAGCAACTTCATATCCCTGTAATTTCACCTTCTCATGTTTTAATATTCGATATTATGAATTTTATAGGTGATGACTGCATCTTATATGTGCCTTATGGCACAAGTAAAGCTTATATAGATGATGGACGATACTATGCATTTAAGGAAATACGTGAAGATTCATTTATAAGCCGTATTTTAAATGTTTTGTTATTCCAATATTACTCTGGAAAACGGGTCATTGAATCGGAAGTTCATAATGTATATTGGTTAGTTTGCTTATTAGTAAGCATATTGTTTTACACGGCATATTGCTACTATAAATTAAAAAAATGGAAAATATCATTTCGAGTTAGTCTAAAGACCTCTATACTTAGAATCCTGTCTATTGTTATTTCGTCTATATCAATAACTACAATAATGATTATGGTTTGGTTTATTTCATATTGGGGAATATATAACAATATAATTATGAATGAATGGATTAAAATAATTATAAGTAATTTAATAGCTATACCTTTCTCTTACATCTTGATATCATTTATATTTACAGGAGAGATAAATATCTTTAAATATGGATATTTTGAAATTAAAAGTATAATTATTACACAATATAAATGTATTACTAGTTTAGAAAATAAACGTCAATGAACTACGACATTTTCATTAGCTACCGACGGAATGGTGGTTATGAGACAGCACGACATATATATGATCTGCTTAAGCGAGACGGATATTCCGTCAGCTTCGATCAGGACAATTTGATGAATGGCAACTTTGATAAGGCTCTGCTTGACAGAATTGCCAAGTGTAAGGACTTTATCCTGATATGTGATGCCGACGTGTTCCGCAGAACCATTGAAGAACAAGGTGACAAGGAGCATGACTGGCTCTTTGTGGAACTTGCTGAGGCTCTAAAACTTGACAAGAACGTTATTCCTATTATGTTGCGTGGTTTCACTGAGTTTCCCGAAGGACTGCCCGATGAGATAAAGGATGTAAGATACAAAAACGGTCCACAATACGATACGGCATACTTTGATGCCTTCTACGAGCGATTGAAGCAATTCTTCGTAGAGGCTTCGGCCGATGACAATATCGTTATCAAGGAAACATCAGAAAAAATGAAAATAAGCCTACTATTGGAACACGGTTGGCATTGCTACAACCAAGGCAAATACAACAAAGCTATGGACTACTTCCTTGAAGCTGCCGACATGGGGTCGGCAAATGCCATTAATGCCATAGCTCTGTATTACTTCGAAGGACATGGTTATGAACGTAACCTACAGAAAGCTGCACAATGGTTTCGATATGCAGCTGAGATGGGATATGCCAGTGCACAGCGTAACCTTGCCGACTGTCTTCTAAAAGGGTTAGGAGTGACACCCAATAAGCAAGAAGCTTTTGCTTGGTATATGCGAGGAGCTAAAAAGGGCAATAGTAAGTCGCAATATATGGTGGGCGAATGTTATAACAACGGCTGGGGCGTGGAAATCGACCAAATCAAGGCCAAAGAATGGTATGAAAAAGCTTCCTGTCAAGGATACGAACCTGCAATAGGAAAGTTGAAAACGAAAGAGTGAAAACCTTCTTTCCTGATGATAGGTTTGCCATCAACTTCCTCTCTATACATATAGAAATCAATAAAAAGCGAATTATGAACAAGAACAATTACACACCCCATCCTATCGATACGAAGGATGTAGCATTGCCAGAAGAACTGAGTGCTTTAGCAGAGGACATCGCTAAGAATGTGCATGAGGTATGGTCGGCAGGACGTATGAAGGATGGTTGGACATATGGAGAGGAACGCAACGATACAGAGAAGAAGCATCCTTGCCTTATGCCTTATGAAGAGTTATCAGAGGAAGAAAAGGAATACGACCGCAACACGTCTATTGAAACTATTAAACTTATATTGAAACTGGGTTTCAAGATTACAAGAGATAGCCAGTAAATGAAGTGAAGAACTTTGCATGTTTTTTACGCATACTAATATTGAAGACTGTCTATAAAAAAACACATATCTTGCATATGGAAAGTACATACGATATATTCATCAGTTATAGAAGGGACGGCGGAGCACAATATGCCCGCATCCTTCAACTGATGCTTTTACAACGAGGATACAAAGTGTTTCTCGACTACGACGAATCGAAGGATGGGGTCTTTGGAAAAAGAATCAAAGCTGCTATCAAGGCTGCTCCTGTGTTCATGCTTGTATTGTCGAAGGATTCGCTCGACCGCTGCAAAAATGAAAATGATTGGGTTAGAGAAGAGATTCTATATGCAATAGAGCATCAGAAGAAGATAGTACCGGTTAATCCCGACAAAGCGTTTGACGGTATACATGAAGCGATACCCGAAGCGATTAGTAGCATTACAGATATCCAGAATTCTGAAATCGATTTCGGCCAAGCATTGGGAGTTACCGTTGACTTGATGATTACCAACCGATTGGAACCGGTTTTTGGAAAGCGTTCCGCCAATTCTCGGAAGGATGAAGACATCAATGCAGCAAAAATCACCTTACGTAAGATTGACGAACGTAACCGATTTATCAGGAGACTGTGTGTTGGCGTCTCAATATTCGTTGTTGTTATGGTAATGGTTTCTTGTCTGCTATATTGGCAACACTTGTCACAAAGAGAGTCTGCCGAACGAGAGAAGGTTACGCTGGAAGAACAACGAACAGAACTCGAGCGGAAATACAAGGACTTCGGATTGGTACTCAGTCCTCACCTGTCACACCAACAGATGAACACCGTTGACTACATCCTGAAGAACATGGTATGTGTTAAAGACGATTCGTTATGGGTGAGTAAATTTGAATTTTCGGTTGGTGAATGGTATGGTCTGCTTGGCGGTGAATACAAAGACGAGCAGAAGTTTCTTCCGATGACAGAAATCTCGTATGGTGAGGTGTGTATGACTCTGCTTGACAGCTTGCGCAACATGACAAATATCGGCGGTTTCGACTTGCCTTCTGTAGACGAATGGCAATATGCAGCCCAAGGAGGCAAGTACAATGAAACAACAAGATTCGCCGGTAGCAACGATATTGAAAAAGTTGCTTGGTATGCCAACAACTCCGGTGATAAAGTGCATCCGTCAGACGGCCAACAAGGTAAGGAACCAAACATGTTAGACCTCTACGATATGAGTGGTAATGTAAGCGAAATGTGCAATAGTACATTCGGGACGCCCGTAAGCGGATCAATGAAATGGACATTATGTGGAGGCGACTTTAAATCTCCAGCAAACCAAGTTACTGCCACATCTACAAAAGGATTTGACACAGATGAGAAAAGCCCTACTATTGGCTTCAGACTGATAATAAGAACTGAAGAATAAGCCTATAAATACTGATCAGCATGAACAGAATATTTTTAATTCTGACACTCGTTCTTGCATCAACATGTCTGTTTGCACAGAATGAAACAGAGGAGTCACCAATCCAAAAGGCTTATGAAGCCTGTATAGCAATGCGCGATGCTGTCGAGAACAATGATACTGCAATGATAAAACAAGCAGCTGAACGGCTTAAGAATTGCAACACACGCGACTTCTCCAACTTACGTTGCAAGAACGAACAAGGCTCGCTCAAAGGTCACATGGTGTTCGATGACGAGTTTGCCAATATGTTGGTTAGCGGTGAAGACGCCTATTCAAAGGCTGACACCATCAACGAGAACATAAGTCAAAGAGGACAAACTGCCGACGGCTCTATACGCACAAAGAATTTTCTTGCCAAAGCCGGGAAAAGCGTAAAATGTACATTCACGTCTAAAAACAGGCAGGATATTGCGGTTGTCGCTGAAGCAGGAGGACGAGTAACAATGAAAATTCGTGTCACAAACAAGAAGGGACTTAACAAGCGATATGATGACACCGAAGATGTCAAACGCGGTAAACCTAATAGGAAAACATCTTTTATATTGCCTAACAACTGTATGAACATCGTAGAGTTGGAGGTAATCAACTGTAGCAAGAAAGATATAAGCTTTGTAGTGATTAAAAACTAAATAACAATCTCCAAAAACTATGTACAGAATCTTATTATCAATACTGGCATTCACTTTCTGCCTGACTGCCAACGCCCAATCGGCTTCCGAAGCGCAAGCCCTTCACGACAAAGGCAAGCAATGTGTGAACGAAGGAAAGATTGCTAAAGGTCGCTCATATACCAAGAAAGCTTTGGATATGCGCAAACAACTATTCGGGGAAGTAAACGAAGACTATATTACATCGCTCAACAACTATGCCTTGTCCTTCGCGTTGGAAAACGACAACGCGACAGCTGTGAAATATCAAGAGCGAACAATGGCTCTTTGCGACAAGTTGAAGGCAAAGCTTGGAAAGCCGCATAAGAATTACGGACTCTATGCCCTCAACATGGGACGTTTCTATTATCTAAGCAATAATATTGACGGAGCTGTGAAATATTGGGAATTGGCTCTGCCAAGCGTTGAGAAGTACAGCAAGATGTACGAGAGTCTTCTTGAATGGCTTGCCATGATCTACAGCGACCGTAACGACAAAAAGAATCTTATGCGCTTGATGACTTTGACAGAAGACCACAATCAGCATGAATTGAAAAAGGAGTGCAACGAGCCGAAATGTATGCTGGCAAGGGCTAATTATTATGCAACGAAAGGCAACTCGGTTAAAGCAAAAGAGTGTTTCTTGCGCGTGTTATCAATGAAGATGGACGACAGTCTAAAAGCGGAAGCGTATCAGGCGTATGCGAAATTTCTGGCTAACGCCAACGACATGGCTGCTGCTGGCGAATATGGCACACAATCGGCAAAGCTGATACTAAAAACGCAGGGAATGAACAAGACTTATGCTTCCCAGCTCTATATGGCGGCTCTATATTACCATATCGGCAAACAATACCAGCAAGCTATCGACAACTTCAATGAAGTTATTGATTTCTACAAGTCGCAAACTTCTACAGAATACAACAAGGGCGATTCACAGCAAAACTCCGCCCTAAAAAAGATTGCCGAATGTAATAAAGGTATTGGTAACGCGCTTTCTGCTTTGAACAAATTCGACATGGCTGTTAAGGCTTACAAAGAAGCTGTGGCTTACTATGAACAATACGAACCCGACAGCGAAGAATATCCAAAGGCTGTACTACGTCTTGCCAAGGCGGAGAAATTCAACAAAGAGTACGATTCCTCTATAGAACACCACAAGGCTGCTATGCGACTGTTCGAGACAAAGGGCATGTCGCAGGAATATACTGACGCCGCGTCTTCTCTAAAACTCTGTTATTTCTATGCTGGTAGAGCGGAAGACGTGGAATACAATGACGAGGAAATGCTAAAGGCAAGAAACCGCAAGCTCGACAATATCATTATAGACGAGAAGGCTAACCTGCAAATGACTCGACAATATCTCGGCAAACTTACCTATGCCCGCTCACTTGCAACCATCGCCGGCTGCTATGCAATGAAAGAAGATTATGTAGATGCCGTGGCCTACTACCGGCAATACGTTGAGGCTGTGAGGGATGCTATTAGAGACGAGTTTCGTATGCAAAGCGAAAAAGAACGTATGCTAACCTGGCAAGAAGAGCAACAAAACGTAAAAGAAATGTTGGAATTGCTAATAATGATTCCGGCAGAAAACGCCTCGCTACAAGCTGATTTTGCAGCCGTAGCATACGATGCAGAACTCTTGGCTAAGGGTATATTGCTGAATTCGGCAATTGAGTTTGAGAAACTGCTCCAGCAAAAAGGCGACAAGAAGATGAAAGCTCTATACGAGGAGACTAAGGAGAACGAAACGCAGATACAGCATCTGCGCAAGAATGCCGGGAGTGATGACGACATGGCAAAAATACTAAAGCTGACCCAGAAGAACCAGGCTCTGCTGTTGCAGCTTTATAAGGGTTGTTCAGAATTTGCCGACTTCACCAATTACATATCATACGATTGGAAGGATGTGCAGCAGAAACTCTCACCCAAGGACGTTGCCGTAGAATTTGCCGTTGTCGGCACCAGCGCTTTTGACGACGAGAATGTCATCAAGGCATTGGTGCTCACATCAGAGATGAGCCAGCCGGTAGCCCTGACTGTCTGCACCCTTGCCGAAGCAAAGTCTATGCAAAACAACGAGCGTCTGTTCGATGCCGCAAATAGCACAGTCTGGAACAAACTGAAGCCGTATCTAAATGGTAAGCAACGGTTGTTCTTCTCGGCAGACGGCGTTTTCAACCTCATTGCCATTGAATATCTCTCGTACGAAGGCAAACCTTTGTCAGAACAAATGGAAGTGTATAGACTTTCGACAACAAAAGAACTCTGCTACAGTCATAAGAAGGTAGCTACGACCAACGCCATACTCTTTGGCGACATAAATTATAATGAAGATGCAACAATGTCGCGTTCTACCAAGCAAGCAATTTCTGCCATGCGAAGCAATGGTCAACATGGCGAATTTGCAGACCTCGCAAATACCAAAAAGGAGGTTGTGGAAATAGGACAAATTCTAAAAAGCGGAAAAATAAAGACTGTTAAACCGCTCATGGATAGAGAAGCAAGCAAGAAGGCTTTCTTGAGGTTGTCTGACACGAAGACCAATATTCTTCATATTGCTACCCATGGCGCATACATGACAGACAAGAAAAACACCTCGGATGCAGAAGCTATGTCGCACAGCATGTTGGCATTTGCAGGTGCCAACCTCGACTCAACCGGAGTGGTGACAGCTGCAGAAGTTGCAAAGATGAATCTAAGAGAATGCGACCTTGTTGCTCTTTCTGCGTGTGAGACCGGACTTGGAAAGATGGGCGCAGACGGCGTAATAGGTCTGCAGCGTGGCTTCAAGAATGCCGGTGTACACACCTTGCTGATGAGTCTTAAGAATGTGTACGACAACTCGACAGCCGAACTGATGATATGTTTCTATCGAAACCTTATGGCTGGAGAAAGCAAACGCAAAGCATTGATAAAAGCCCAGCAGGAACTGAGAAGCAAAGGATATACCGAAGCAAAGCATTGGGCAACATTTATCCTCTTGGATGCTTTCTAATGTACAGCAATCGAAGCGCGGTAACTTTTTTACCGCACTTCGGTAACATTGTTACCACGCCTCGGTTACATTATTACCGCGCTATGGTAACATCATTCCCACGAAGCGGTAATCGCAAACACAGCTTTAAGTATATGGAACAACAGTTCAAATATTTTGCATTCATATCATATAGCACACATGATACGAAATGGGGAAAACGCATACACAAAAAACTGGAAAGTTATAGTATGCCTGCTACTCTCTGCAGCAAACACGGATGGAAACGCAAACCTCTTAATCCGATATTCTTTGCCCCATACGACATCCAACCTGGTGGTCTGACAGAAGAACTGAAGAATAGATTGCGACAGTCAAGAAATCTGATTGTGATATGCTCGCCTAACTCAGCCCAATCGTATTATGTCGGACTGGAGATAGAGTTCTTTCATCAGTTAGGACGTACCAAGAACATTCATTTCTTTATAATAGACGGTGAGCCGAACAGTGGCGACAAGTCTGCAGAATGCTTCAACCCGAAGGTCAAACAGCTTGGCATTCCTGAGATACTTGGCGCCAACATACACGAGAAGGTATACCGGTGGCCTTGGCTGAACCGAGAGAGGGCGTATGTGCAGATAGTCACAAAACTGTTGGGAGTGGAGTTCGACAGTATCTGGCAACGCCACCGACGCATGCTGCGGCAGAGAATTGCTCTTTGGTTTATAGGACTGGCGGCGGTCTTGGCTGCCCTGATCGGAACATGGCTAACAAACAGACCAGTGGATGTTGAGGTTTCGTTGAAAGAGACCAGTGTCCATAATAAGAATCTGCCACCTCTGCATAATGCAGTAGTTACGCTGATGCTCGACAACGAAAAGAAAACAGACACGTTGAATACACTTTGCAGTACAGCTACTTTCACCAATATTCCTGCCAGTATGATTGGAAAGGAAGTAAGGGTACAGTTCAGGTGTGAGGATTGGTGTACCACAGATACAACTCTCTTACTAAGCAAAAACATCACTTTAAGCATTTCTCGCGACATCAATGCGTTCGGACATGTGCGTTTCACCATGTATGACTCCCAGGTGATGCCCGTTGCAGGCAAAACCATTCGTATCGCTGGAGTGGAGGCTACGAGCAATGCACAAGGCGTTGTAGATGCCATTATTCCTATTGAGAAACAAAACACTATATATAACCTGACATCATCAGAAGTTTCGCTGGTTGACACAATTAAAGACGCCAAATGTGGAGACTCTGATGCTGTTTTCACAAAATAAAAACTAAACATTATATGAAGAAGACATTATCTGTATTATTCGCATTGTTGATTTCGTGCATCACCGCATCTGCACAAATACAGAACGGATACGTGCGTTCGCAAGGCACGTCCTACAATCGTACCGGCTCGCCATTGAAGGGAGCGAGAGTGTTTGTCAAAGGACTTAACGGATCAAAAGTTACTGCACCCAACGGCACTTTTAATTTTAATCTTGGTGGGGGCAAGACGCAGTTTAGCATTAGCAGTGTTACATTGAAAGGCTACACCTTGTTGTCACCATTGGCACCTGCATATAATGTAGGAAAAATAGCCGTTGAGATTGTTATGCAATCGAGAGAAGAACGTATACAAAACGAAGCGCGCATCTCAAAAGTCATAGAAGAACGAATCACTAAAAGCTATAATGCCAAAACAAGGGAGTTGCAGAAAAAGATAACGTCTTTAGAGAAAGCGTTGTCAGACAAGAAAAAGAATTCGGATGAACTCGAAACTCAAATACGCTCTCTTAAAGAACAGTTGGGCAACTTGGACAACCAATACCTAAAGCGCAACGAACTGATAGACAAAATGGTGGAAGAGTATGTCAACCTCGACTATGCCACAATGAACAATCGTAAAGCCGAATTATGTTCATACATCGAAACTGGAGAATTGGAAAAAGCCGATTCGCTGCTCAACACCATTGACATCAACAAGGAAATGAACGATATAAAGACTCTTAATCGCGATATAGAAGAGAAAGAGTCGATGCTTTCGAAAGAAAAAGAGATACGTAAAAACAAAATAGAAACGGCATGTATGTATTGGAGAGGTAAGTATGACATTGCCATCCAAAATATGCAGTACGATTCCGCTGCCGTTTACGTTAAAAACTTGGCTGATGTAGATACTTGTAATTTCCAAAATGTTTTTGTATGTGCAGCCTTTTTTCATAAACAAAATCGTTTTAAGGAAGCTGAAGAATATTATATCAAGATATTAAAAGAAATAGAACAAGAAATCAATTCGAACAAAAATATACGAATAGATAAATTGTATAATAATTTAGCTCTTCTGTATAGCCATACCCAACGATTTAAGGAAAGTGAAGATATGCATAAGGCGGCAATAGATATACAGGAACGATTGGTAAAGGAAAATCTAAAGTCATATGAGCCTGACTTGGCTAGGTCATACTGCAACTTAGCTATTCTGTACGTTAAAATTCTACGCTTTGACGAAAGTGAAAAGATGTTTAAGGCGGCAATAGAGATACAAGAACGATTGGCAAAGGAAAATCCGAAGGCAAATGAACCAGACTTGGCTATGTCATACAACAACTTAGCTCTTCTATACAATAAAATTCTACGCTTCAAGGAAAGTGAAAATATGTATAAGACGGTAATAGAGATATGGGAACGATTGGTAAAGGAAAATCCGAAAGCATATGAACATCGTTTAGCTATGTTATATAGTAACTTTGCGAATCTATACTATAACCTTCAACGCTTTGACGAAAGTGAAAAGATGCATAAGGCAGCAATAGAGATTCAAGAACGATTGGTAAAGGAAAATCCGAAGGCAAATGAGCCAGACTTGTCTGGTTCATACTGCAACTTAGCTATTCTGTACTATAAAATTCAACGCTACGACGAAAGCGAAAAGATGTATAAGGCGGCAATAGAGATACAAGAACGATTGGTAAAGGATAATCCGAAGGCATATGAGCCAAACTTGGCTGATTCATACAACAACTTAGCTATTCTGTACTATAAAATTCAACGCTTAGAGGAAAGCGAAAAGATGTATAAGGCAGCAATAGAGATACGTGAACGATTGGCAAAGGAAAATCCGAAGGCATATGAACCAGACTTGGCTGGTTCATACAACAACTTAGCTATTCTGTACAAAAAAATACAACGCTTCGATGAAAGCGAAAAGATGTATAAGGCGGCAAAGAGATACAAGAACAATGATTAAAGGGAAAGCAATCCTCAAGAATATCAAAAAGTCTTAGCTTTAATAATTATTGGTTAGGTACAATAATTATAAAAAACAAAGAACAACTTGCTACAAAATAAAAAACTTACAAATCTCTACTATGAGGTTTGCAAGTTTTTTGTTTTTTGATGATAGTTTGAAACCCTTCACTTACTCTATAACAATAAACATGTATAACCACTTAAACATTAAAGACATGAACAAAACAAGTCTCGCTTTCTATTGCTTACCAAAAGGTCTGCAAGAACATCACTCCAGAGATTGAACGGAAGACAGAGGAACTGCTTGACAAGTGGTTCCCAGAAAGCACAAGCGATATAGAGGTGATTGACCAAGTATATGGCAAAGTCAGTATATGTATGCGATCAAGATGCAGATGTGGCTATCAAGACTATGATGGCTGCTGTGGTTGGAACTGCTGTAGTTCCTGCTCATGTGAATTGGGCTTTGACGGCTTCTGCAATGGGAGCAGGTGCTGTTGCAATAGGAAAGTGCTATGGCGTGCAGTTGACAAAAGATGAAGGCTGGAAGTTCGTCAAGCAGTTTGTACTCAGTGCAGGCATGTGGTTTCTTTCAATGAATGTCGGTTCGAAGATACTGTCAATGCTTATGGAGTCAACTGGATTTGGTTATGCCGTTGGTGCAGCCCTTGATGCCGCGACATCTGCTGCATTTGCTTGGGCTATCGGTTCAACGGCAAAGGCATACTTCAGAAACGAGTATCTCGGTAAATCAAAGCTTACGAAAGAAGAGCTTGGCGAGATTTTCCGCAAGGCATTCAGAGACCAAAAGAACAAGTAAGTAAAACTATAAAAACGAATACGCCATGTTTGAATTCTTTGAAAGATTAGGCGACCAGTTCTCTAATGGAGATGGTAGCCATTACGATACAAGTGGACACGAGAGTGTGATTGATGGATTTGATGGTTCTACGCTTAATCTATCCCAATATAGTCATGATGAAATAGAAGATGCTGTGCAAAACGCATTGGGAACAGGCGAAGGCTTGCACGATACCAGTCACGGATATGACATCTCGTTTGGTGCAACACCAGATATGGATGCCCGCAATTTGGCCAAATCTGCATTGATAACGCAGCTCAACACCAATCATATCTACACAACAAATCTATGTACAGACAACTTGTGGGGAGGACTGGATTCTTATTCGGGAGACAAGGTGTATGATGCCATCAACGATGCTCGCGACCATGGACAAATCAGCGACTCTGTATACAAAGACTTGATAAAGCTACTGAAGAAAGCATGTCACACACAGTAATCTATATATATTATGAGTAGGATTTATGATATGATAAAAGGGCTGCTACCAAAAAAGGTTTCAGCCAATAGTGGTAATTCTGACAAACAACCCAAACGTTCGGAAGAAGAATTGGAGACGATACGCGAAAGCAAATCGTTGCTTCAAAAAACGCAAGACAGTATTAGGGAAATATGGTTGCTATGCATGGAACCATTTATGTGAAGACAATGAAAATCAAATATACGACAATCAGCAAGACTGGTCGGCGAAGCAATAATGAAGATTGCTTTAACGTCCTGGAAATGCCAGAGCATAATCGCTTTATGGGCATAGTATGTGACGGCATGGGAGGTCATTCCTTTGGCGAGGTGGCAAGTGAGGCAGTCTGCGATGCCATTTCAAAATACTGGCAGGATAATACAGACACTCCAGACAGTGACCAAAAAGTTGTTATGGCTTGCAGAAAGGCTTGTAATGCCATCAACCAGAAATCCTATGACCTCAGCCATGCAGAGATGGGTTCTACGATGGTCATGGCCAGCATTGAAGGCGACAAGGCGACAATAGCCCATGTGGGCGACAGCCGTTGCTACCTGCAAAGGCAAGGTGAGGGATTACTTTACCAAACCGAAGATCATGTGCGTATCGACTTCGGATGGGAAGTGGTGTCACGCTGTTTCTTCAGCTACCGTCCAGAAGTCGCTGTTCCCGACATTAGGCAGTTCACCATTCAGAAAGGAGACAGGATATTACTCTGTTCTGATGGCTTGTACAAGAGCATGGCACCCGACATCCTACAAGCAAGGATGTTGGACGACAAGCCCTTGGAAGATATACTCGATGTATTTGACTTTCTCTGTCAAAAACAAGGTGATGACAACTATACGGCAATATTGATTGAAATAGAATAAAAAAGAAACAAGATGAGAAAGACACTATTAGAAATTGATTTGGCTATCTGTTCATTGTGGACTATAGCCGCATTGGGAAGCAGAATAGCATGGGGCGGTACGCCTGCAACATGAAATCTCATGTTTTCTGAAGAAAGTTGATATAATATCAACAACTCTTCCACTCTCTTATAATGAACGATAAAAATGAAAAGAATATGAATGAGAAGTATGAAAAGAAGATACAAGCCGATGTGGACGCAATCTTCACATTGATGGCTCAACGAGTGGACGACAAACAAATGAACTTGCTGCATGAAGCATACGACTTTGCCGCTTATGCCCACAAAGACCAACTGCGCAAGTCTGGTGAACCCTATATCAGTCACCCAGTTGCCGTGGCACGCATTGTGGCAGAAGAGTTGGAACTGGGAGCAAACCCTGTCATGGCAGCTTTTCAACATGATGTTGTGGAGGATTGTCCGTACAGTATAGATGAGATCCGTGAACGTTTCGGTGATGATGTGGCATTTCTTGTCGGTGTCGTGACGAAGCAGAAAAAAGCCCAGTATGGCCAGTCGAAGCAGGTTGATAACTTCCGCCAAATGCTATCGTCTGTACAGTTTGATGTGCGTGCCATACTTGTGAAGTTGGCAGACCGACTTCATAATATGCGCACGCTAAGCAGTATGCGCCCTGACAAGCAGATGAAGATTGCCTCGGAGACAGATTATTTCTATGCCCCTCTTGCCAATCGCCTTGGTTTGTATAACGTAAAGACAGAACTTGAAAACCTGTCGTTCCGCTATCGCTGTCCACGTGAGTATGAACAAATAGAGAAGCAGTTGGCTGAACTTCAGCTGTCGGAGAAACCAGATGTGGATGTCTTTATCGCCAAGACTAAGGAGATACTTGAAGCTAACGGCATTGACGCACGCATCGAGCTCCGTATGCGCTCACCTTACAGTATCTGGCGCAAGATGCAGTCCAAATGTTGTGATTTCGAACATATCGACAGCAAGCATTACCTGCGTATCATCTACAAGGCTGACGGCTTGCAGGAGGAAAAGAAGCAGAGCTTGCATATCTATGCCGTATTGTCCGACTGTTTCAAGGAGCGTCCTTGTTCTGTGGTCAATTATATCAACGCTCCGAAGGAGAACGGCTACCAGAGTTTCCATGTGAAGTTTCTCAATCCAAAGGGACAATGGGAGGAAGTGCATATCTCGTCTGAACGTATGATACGCAACAACCGCCTTGGCTGTACTGCTGAACGCACGGAGGAAAACCTGAAGGCATGGTTGGAAAAGTTCAGGGCTGTGCTCAAGGATATAGCCTACCACACCAACGAGATGGATTATATGGATGGTGTGACGGCATCGTTCTACCATGATAACATCATGGCTTTCACGCCAAAGGGCAAATGTATCGTACTGCCCAAGTATGCCACTGCACTCGATTTTGCCTTCGAAATTCATACCGAAGTTGGACTTCATGCCGTGTATGCACGTATCAACGGTAAACTATCCTCTGTAAAGACGGTGCTCCATCGTGGCGATTGTGTAGAGATAGGTACTGCAGAGGATGCAGTACCAGAAGCAGACTGGCAGAACCATGTGCTGACCTATAAGGCTAAGCGCAGTTTGGGCAGTTTCTTCACCGACCGTCCAAAGATGGAGTATAAGCGTTGTTCCTGCTGCCATCCGTTGCCGGGAGACGAAGTCGTCGGTTTCAAGAACACAGAGGGACAGATTACGCTCCACAAGCGCAACTGCCTCACCGCTATCCGTCAGGCATCCAAGCAGGGCGATACCATTGTAGCTGTGGATTTCAAGGAGAACGAACAATTCCTTATCCCCGTCCGTATCTGCATCCGTGGCATCGACCGCCATCATCTGCTCAGCGATGTGGTTGCTTGCATTACAGAGCAACAGAACCTCTCTATTTCGAAACTCCATACAGTAACCCAAGACCGCATTGTGGAAACCACGGTGGATTTTGAGGTACATTCTTCCAACGAACTAAAGCAAGCCATTGACAATATCCGTAGGATAAAGAATGTGGATGAGGTGGCAAGAATAGATATTGAATAACAAAAATGAACAACATGAAAACTACTACAATATTTAAAATGACGGTATTGTTTCTGTTTGTCCTTTCCGTAGTTTCCTGTAAGGGAAACAAAGGCGGATTGGATAATAAGGAATCCGATACGGTGATGGTAGCTAAAGACAGCATTCCATTTGTCTTGAAACATCTGGATGTTGACAAGAAAAAAGTGATGGCATACGTTACTTGTTCAGAACATACGGTTGACTCCTTGCTATCCATCGCTGATACAGCGTACAGCAAAACTGGTAGCTACGGTTTGGAAGACTTGGGCATGGACAATAAAGAGTATAACAAGTGGATTACAAAAGACTACAAAGACACCATTTCTATCGTTATTGCCCTGTTCGATTCATACGCAAGTATGGTCAATTCGGGTATGGATGAAGCAAACGCATCCTTTGTCTGGCATGAGGTAGCACGATTGCAGATGAAGCACTTCTATAAAAAAACAGGTGGCGAATGGCAAGAACCTAACAGTTACGAAAAACTATTTCGGGTGATTGATGGAGTCATGGGAACATACAGCTGTTGTACCCAAGCCGATATGAATATGGCTGCCTGGCGTTCTGTCATGCCAGTTGACTATCGATTGATAGAAGCATATAAGCAACTGGCGTATCTGTGTAATGACATAGAGACAACTAAACTCATTCACGATGACTATATGTACACGCTAACCACCTATCGGGCACATCGTGAAAGCATTGATGAATGGTATTCTGATCTACCTCGTGAGCAATGTACACTGTTTGAATGGTTGCTAAGAAGCAAACTCGAAAATGTCAATCTGCTCATCAAGAACTACAAGAGAGGAAAGATAGACTACAATACTGTCAAGAAGAACTTGCAGGAACATCTGTGTCTTGCAAACAAAAGACAGGTAAAACTGACCAAAGATTTTCTTGATAGAGAAAGAGATGATTTTCGATGATGTCAAACCAATGGAGTGATAGATTAGAGGTTACTTTTCCCTCCCTATTATCATAAACAAGATAAAAAGAAAGACTATGTTAGTGATACATCCGACAGATAAAACGACCGAAATGCTCTCAATCCGTTATGAAGGGTTGGGAGCACGGTTGATAGAATCATATTGCCCCAACAAAGAGATGGGGTATCAGCTTCGCCATACGTCGCCAAGTGAGCGTATCATGCTGCTTGGTCATGGTTCAGACAAAGGTTTGTTCTTTCGCAAGAACGATGAGGAAGAAGACTTTGACGGAATAATCGTTGGTCATCCGCAAGCCTATTATCTTCGCAAGCATTGTGGAGGCATCATCGGTATATGGTGTCATGCTGTGGAGTTTGCCAAGAAGGAAGGACTGCATGGCTTGTTCTCTGGCATGATTATTTCCGAAATGAGCGAAGCTGAAGAGAATGGCGTGGATACAGACAAGGAGAGCATGGACCGGACAAACCGCATCATGTTTACACAACTCAGAAGACTTCTGGACAACGGCACACCACTGCATGAGATACCCGAACGCCTAAAGACATTGGACACCACGCAAAGTGAGTTGTCACAGTTCAACTACGAGAGGTTTTACTATTTGTAATTAACGAAGAATATGATTTCAATATTCAGAAAGATAAGAGTTAGGTGGCAGATATGGAGAAGGCAAGCCATAGACATATGGTCAAAGAATGCTTATCCTGCTGATGTGTTGAGTAACCTTTGCAGCAATGGCTTCCGTTTTGACGGTGTTGTCTGCGGCAGCATGGAGGGCTTTCTCCAATCATTGAAGCAGAAGGACATAAACAAACAGCGTCAAATATGTAGCATGAAAGGAAGAAATGCAAAGAAACAGACTTCGGCAGGATGGCAAACTGACCAAATAGTATGGTGGAAGGGAAAGGCTATAGACCGACAAAGCCGGGAGTTCACAGCTCTTGTCCGCGAAGCCTATAATGCTATGTTCGAACAGAGTGAGCGTTTCCGTACAGCTTTAATGGCAACACGTGGTATGATTTTATATCACACAAAGGGTGAGAGCAATCCATACAAAACGATATTGACTGAGCAGGAATTTTGCAGTATATTGACAGAGTTACGAGAAAACTATGATCATCGAGACAAGACTCAAGAGTTTATAACCAAATCGGTACAACCTGAGCCAGAAGCATAGCTTTATGCCTTGTATATTTCGCCGACATTGAATATGAATGTCGGATTTCAGGAAGGAATTCGAAAGACTATAGGCTTTTTGATAGGATGCAGTTACTTCCATACTCTATATCTCATAAACAAATAACAAACTTAGAAGTTGTGCCCGACACGGATTAGGGTATTGGAATATGAAAATTAAGGTATTTGCTATTTATGCTATGCTGTTTACTGTATGTGCAACTCTTGCTTCTTGTGACGATGATTCAAGAACTGGAGTACAAGGTTACTCAGACTGCATTATCTGCCAAGGAAAAGGATATTGCGAGAAGAGTGAGATGTTTGGACTGAAAACTTCGTATTGGGATTGTATCGTTTGTAAATCTCGCTCGCTTCAGTATATGCAAAGTGGCAATGGTCCATCATTTCGTGGAGGCGTAAGAGGAAGTTGCAATATTCCTGCACATGGTTGTTCGGGCTATGTTAGTGATGGTAATCATAATTGTGCTAATTGCGCAGAAAATGGATTTGATTGTCATGCTGTCAATCATCAATATAAATAATGGAATTTTATGAAGAATTTGTGCTTATATTTAATAATGATGTTGCTTCTTGCAAGTTGCTCAGAGCAACAGGTGATGGAAGAGACTTTGTCTTCACAGAAGTTGACAGAGCAGAAGGGCATGACTGTTACTCCGCAAGACTCAATCAAGTCATTGCTCTATCAAGCTCGCTGGGGCGATGGTTCGGCATATTTGAAACTGGCAGATTGTTATCGAGATGGTATCGGTGTGAAGAAGGATTTCTTCGGAATGATTACTATGGCTCACATGGCTGAGTGGCGTGGAGCAATCAATCGCATGGATGACTATATCTACGGCTTGCCTGATGGACATGAATACAAAACTCTATTTTTATTGATGGATGGTTATAAGTCGTATATTCAAGAAGGTACAGACAGCGTGGAACATGTGCTAAGCAATAATGGATCTCCAGAAGCTAAAACTCTTCTTGGAATTATAACTATAGATAAAGGTGACACCATATCAGGAATGAACATGGTTAAGGATGCGGCTGAACAAGGTTGTTCTTTGGCTGAACTGCTGTTAACCATACCTGATTGGAAAGGCAGACTGAGAGCAGATGCAACAAAGCTTGGCATAATTGCTCATCGTGTACCTCTCGCCTATCTGATTCTTGGCGACCTCTATTATGAACCTGACGATAATGGCAAATCAAACAAGCAACTTGCTGTAGAATACTACATGAAAGCAGAAGAACATGCTGTGTTGGACCGACATGGCGCAGAAAGAGTGCTCGACTATTACAGAAATGGAGGGAATGTCCAACTGACAGAAGACGATATCAAGCGATTGGAACTGATTGTACAACCTAAAGATGTAGAGACGGAATGAAAACAATAAAACAAGCAGTTAGAGCCTTATTACTATTCATGCTAATATTCTGTAACATAGGATCCTATGCTCAGAGAAAAGAAGTTCTGATGAATTTACGTTTGTAGGTTGTTTTCCTGCCGATAATCCGAAATACACCATCGGTATAATGGTGAAGAAAGCTTGAAGACCAGCCTTGACAAGGCGATAGAGATTCTTGGCATGGTACGATTAACCTTCATCAAGACTATGCGCTCGTTTGATTAACACCACTCTATGACGCTATGGGCAAGACGCTAACTGGTATGCACAAGCATGTACAGGACAAGAAGGATACTATGGTGGTCGTTACCATTATCACGGATGGTATGGAGAATGCCTCTCGCGAGTATAACGGCAAGACCATTAAGGACCTTGTGGAACGGCTTCGTGGCGAGGGATGGACATTCACTTATATGGGAGCCAACCAAGACTCTGTAGAGGTGGCCATGTCAATGTCTATCCGCAATGCCCGAAATTTTGACTACAGCAATGAGGGAACACGTGCTTCGATGCAGAAAGACAGTAGCACCCGTATGAATCTCTTCGGTCGTCTAGCAAAGTGGAAAACAGCAGAGATGAAAGGTTGTTGTGCGGTTCCTGCATCGGAATCAGAGCGCCGCAACCTATATGCGAACATGGCTGATGAAGCCTTTGATGAGGAGGAAAACAAATGAAATCGACATCCATGAAACGAGCTTTCGTATTGTTTTGGCACGGATTCACCGCCATCCTTGCCAGTATAGCCAACTGGTTTACGACAATATTAGGCATGAAGGATGACTCCAAGTATGGCAAGTTCATACGCCGTGTTGTCGGTTCGTCCTTTGCTGTCATTATGGTGATGTTGACCGCTGCTGTGGTGTATAGTGTTTGTCATGCGTTCTATGAGGAACTCCCTTGGAAGTACAGAGCTAAAGAATGTGTGTATGATACCATGAAACTCTCCCAAGGAGTCACCTATTTCCATTTGTATGACAACCCTGGCTATGTCAAGAATGCTGACGGCAAGAAGACTGTTACAGATATTGACTGGCTATTCAAGCCGTTGGGTAGGGACACGCTGGCTTGCCACAAGAGTGGAGACAAACGTGGTTATCTAAGCCTTCTGACTGGTGAGGTAGCTATCACACCTCCAATATATAGTAGCATAAAAGCTATAGCCTACGACCTCTACCTTTGTGAGGACTCAGAATGTAGAGGTGTTATCATCAATGGCAAGGGTCAAAAGGTTAGGTAATATTTTAAAACGTTACGATGGCAAGCAAGAAAAGCTTCTGCCGACAAAGCAAGTGTATCAATACAACGAGGGCATCCGTGCCGTGCTTCGAGAATGTGGCATTAACAGAATGGTTACTATCCTTGACACCGTCACAGGAAAGGAGGTTCAGAAGCCAATATGTGATGTCGCTACAAGCCACATGGCAAGACGCAACTTTATCGGCAACCTATACAAGAAAGTGAAAGACCCCGAGCTTGTGAGTTCCATGACAGGACATGTAAACGGAAGCAGAGCTTTCGCCAGATACAGAGAGATTGATGAGGAAACGAAAGTAAATCTTGTCAACCTCATCAACCAACGTTTATACAATCTACCAGTTATACATCATTATATATAGAGTAGCATGAAAGTAACAGCATTCATCCGAGAAACCTCGGCAAAGAACAACATAACCGACCAGGCGCACGTTTATTTCCGTGTGCGTGACGGCAAGACTGACATCAAGGCTGTCAGCGAGTTATCCATCAATCCTAATCATTGGAGCGCGGAACGGCAGGGTTACAAGAAGGTGAAAGATCCAAATCTTGTTGCATCTCTTTCGGGACACACAGATGGCAGTCGAGCTTTTGCACGTTACAGAGAAATCGACAACGAGATGAAACGCGAGCTGGTGAAATTGATAGACTGACCTATTGCGAGTTTGCCTAAATTGCGTTTCAAAAACGGATATTCAATAAAAACGTTGGCGTTTAGAAGAAAATACTATACCTTTGCAGACAAACAAGAACCAAAAATATAATAAAAAGGTTTCAAAAATATGGTACAGACATCAAGCCAAAGCACTGTAAATAAGATAGAAATGAGGCTTAGAGGGAAAGGACGTGGTTCGATAGTCTTTCAACAAGACTATGCAGACTGCGGAACACCATCAGCCGTGAAGTCAACATTCCATCGAATGTACACCGACGGAATGTTGGTACGGCTGGCTCATGGTATCTATTATTACCCTAAAGAGGACAAGGAATATGGACTTGGCATTATCTATCCGTCTGTTGAAGACATTGCCCAGGCTATAGCCAAACGAGACAAGGCGAAGATTGTACCTATGGGAGCATATGCCTTGAATCGTCTCGGATTGTCCACACAGATGCCCATGAATGTCGTGTTCCTGACCAACGGCGCACCACGTAGGATAAAGATCGGAAACGGGCGTGGCATCCTGTTCAAGCATTCTTCTTCGGGCAAGAACTTTGCCTATAAATCAGAGCTGATGATGCTTGTTGTAACAGCCATGCGCACCATAGGCGAAGAAAAAATAACCAACGAAGAACGCAACGTGCTTGTCGAGCACGCAAAGAATGTAAACGACAACGATTTCAATCATGATATAAAACTTGCCCCTGCATGGGTGCGCAAAATACTAATTGCACGATGAAATTCATAGACATACCAGAAGATAGACAACGTGAAGCTATCAATACCGTGGCATTGCAGACCGGATTACCGCCGTCAAGTATCGAAAAGGACTGGTGGGTAACGCAGGTGTTGAAAGCCCTTCATACTTTGCCATATGCAGAACATATTGCTTTCAAAGGAGGTACAAGTCTCAGCAAATG
>PPYE01483078.1_pt1 | contig 29737 bp, 23 predicted proteins | sample 1559881 | NCBI WGS metagenome assembly PPYE01 (sample SAMN08240022, study PRJNA423297) | Human gut metagenome, whole genome shotgun sequencing project. | reverse complement strand
CGCGTGACCTTTGTGGACGCTGCCCTGCCGCAGGGCGTGGTGGTGCCCGATGCCAACCTGGCCGTGTTCTCAATCGCCGACCTCAACGCCCGCATGGACGCCAACCGCGCGCGCAGCCGCCGCAAGGTGGACATTACGCAGATCACCTTCCCGTTTAAGCCGGGCGACTACGTGGTGCACGCCACTCACGGCATCGCACTCTTTAGCGAGATTGCGCGTCAGGAAGTGGGCGGCAAAGAGCGCGACTACTTTTTGCTGGAATATGCCGACGGCGACAAGCTCTACGTGCCGCTCGAGCAGGTCGACCGTATCACGCGCTATGTTGGCCCCGACGGCGACAAACCGCGCCTGACCAGGCTCAACACAGCCGACTGGACGCGCGCCACCAACAAGGCGCGCAAGAATGCCAAAAAGCTGGCGTTTGACCTGGTCGACCTGTATACGCGCCGCTCATCAATCGCGGGTATCGCCTGCCCGCCTGACACGCCCGAGCAGATCGAGATGGAGGAGAGCTTTCCTTACGACGAGACGCGCGACCAGCTGGAGGCCATCGCCGACATTAAGGCCGATATGGAGGCGCCCAAGCCCATGGACCGCCTGCTGTGCGGCGACGTGGGTTTTGGCAAGACCGAGGTCGCCCTGCGCGCGGCGTTTAAGTGCGTGGACTCCGGCCGCCAGGTCATGGTGCTCTGCCCCACGACCATTCTTGCCCAGCAGCACTACGAGACGTTCTTTGAGCGCTTTGCCCCGTTTGGCCTTGAGGTCGAGGTGCTCAGCCGTTTCCGCACGCCGGCGCAGCAAAAGCGCGCGCTCAAGGCGTTTGCCGAGGGCACGATCGACGTGCTCATCGGCACGCACCGTCTGCTTTCGGCCGATGTGAACCCCAAGAACCTGGGCCTGGTGATCATCGACGAGGAGCAACGCTTTGGCGTGCAGCACAAGGAACAGCTCAAGAACCTGCGCGAGCAGATTGACGTGCTCACGCTTTCGGCAACGCCGATTCCGCGAACTATGCAGATGGCCACGAGCGGCGTGCGCGACATGAGCCTGATCACCACACCGCCCACCGGGCGTCGTCCCGTGATCGTGCACGTGGGGGAGTACGACCCCGATGTGGTGAGTGCGGCGATTCGCCTGGAGGTGGGCCGCGGCGGCCAGGTGTACTACGTGTCCAACCGCGTCAAGACCATCGACGACGCCGTGGCGCGCGTGCACGAGGCCGCGCCCGAGGCGCGCGTGGGCGTGGCGCACGGCAAGATGAGCCCGCGCGAGGTCGAGGACGTGATGATCGAGTTCGCGACCAAGAAGATCGACGTGCTTATCGCCACGACCATCGTGGAGAGCGGCATCGACAACGCAACGGCCAACACGCTCATCATCGAGGATTCGCAGCGTCTGGGTCTGGCACAGCTCTACCAGCTCAAGGGCCGTGTGGGCCGTTCTGCCACGCAGGCATACGCGTACTTTATGTTCCCGGGCGAGCTGCCACTCACCGAGGAGGCGACGGCGCGCCTGACCGCACTGTCCGAGTTCCAAGACCTGGGCAGCGGCATGCGCATTGCCATGCGCGACCTGGAGATTCGCGGCGCCGGCTCGCTTATGGGGGCCGAGCAGCACGGCAACCTGTCGAGCGTGGGCTTTGACCTGTTTACGCAGATGCTGGGCCAGGCTGTGGCCGAGGCGCGCGGCGATGACGACGCCGGCGTGGAAGCGGCGAGCGTGGGTATTAATCTGCCGGCCGACTACTTCTTGTCCGAGGAGTACCTGCCGGCGGTGGACCAGCGCGTGCTCGTGTACCGCAAGCTCGCAGCGGCCGAGGACCTGGAGAGCATCGATGAGGTGCAGGAAGAGACCGAGGCCGCGCATGGCGAGCTGCCGTTGGCAGGACTCAACCTGTTCAATCGCGCACGAATCCGCATTCGCGGCGAGCGCCTGGGGCTCGAGAGCGTCACGCTCAGCGGCGGTCGCATCACGTTTTTGGGCGTCGACGTGCCCAAGAAGGTGGCCTTTGAGCTAAAGACCCGCTATGGCGCGGTGAACTTCCCCAAGAGCCGCAAACTGTCGGTGCCCTACAAGGCGGGCGCCGGCGCGGGCAGCGGCCTGGGTCGCGGTCTCGACGCCAACGACGGTACCGGCCCCGTGGCCGCGGCACTCATGCTGTTGCAGCAGTTGGGTGCGAGCGACGACGACTAACGGGTCGACGCTGCAAACGCCCCATTTGGGCACTCTGGTTCCATCGAAAGGAAAGCATGTTCGGATACATCTATAAGAAAGATGTCGCCATTATCGCGGTTGTCCTGTGCCTTTGTCTGGGCGTGGGCAGCTTCTTTGATTATCAGATCTCGAGTGCGCTGTTCAACATCGGCAGCATGTACGGTCGCTTTGTCGAGGCGGCCGGCGAGCTGCCGTTCGAGCTGACGGCGAGCGTCGCGGGCGTCATGCTCGTGCGCTCGGTACGCCCCGATTCCAAGGCGAGCAAGTGGCTCGCCGCGCTGGGCGTTCTGATCAACGTGTGCCTGGTCGGCTACGAGATTATCGGATCGCTGCGCGTCGGCGGCAAGCTCATCGCGTTTCAGCTGGTGCTGACGTTTGTGCTGGTCATTGCGGTTAACGTTATTGCCTATCGCCTTACGCGCGACACCGCGCCCGACGAGCTCACGCGCTGGGCGTTGATGGTACTTGCCGTGTGGGTCGCTCAGGCCATTATCCTCAACGTGATCGTCAAGCCGCTGTGGTCGCGCCCGCGCATGCGCGTGATCGAGGTGACGCCGGGGCTCAATTTTCAGCCGTGGTGGGTGATCGGCAATCCCGACAAGTGGACCTATATCGCCGCTGGCGTGATCAAGGACGGCTTCAAGTCGTTTGCGAGCGGACACACGGCGCACGCGGCGATCGGCCTTATGCTCGCCGGGCTTCCCGCAGCGGCCTTTAAGGAAAAACCTTCGCGTCGCCGCGTGATCTTTTGGGCGGCGGCTGTGGTCGCGGCGCTCGTCGCCTTTGGTCGCATCGTGATTGGAGCACACTTTTTGAGCGACGTGAGCTGCGGTTTTGCCCTGGTACTGGCACTTGAGTGTCTTGCCGCGCGCATTGCCTATCCCAACGGCGTACAATAGCCCCGTTTGAATCATCTGGCCGATACCCGGTAAGAGAGGATTGCCATGCTCGCGTTTAACAACGACTATTCCCACGGCGCACATCCGGCAGTGCTGCAGGCGCTCGTCGACACCAATATGGAGCCGCAGCCCGGCTACGGTACCGATGCGCACACCGAGCGTGCCAAGCAGCTTATCCGCGAGGCCTGTCAGGCCCCCGATGCCGACGTGTTTTTTCTGGTGGGCGGCACGCAGGCCAACGCGACGGTGATCGACATGCTGCTCGCGCCCTACGAGGGCGTCGTTGCTGCCGAGACTGGCCACGTCGCCTGCCACGAGGCGGGCGCCATCGAGTTTGGCGGCCACAAGGTGCTCACCATCCCCGGCTACGAGGGCAAGATGCACGCCGAGGACCTCGAGAACTATATCCAGGTGTTCTACGAAAACGAGAGCTACGAGCACACGGTGTTCCCGGGTGCCGTGTATGTGAGCCTATCGACCGAGTACGGCACGCTGTACTCCAAGGCCGAGCTCGCGGCGATTCACGCGGTGTGCCAGAAGCGCGAGATTCCGCTGTTTGTGGATGGCGCCCGCCTGGCCTATGCGCTGGCGGCCGATGAGTGCGACATTACCCTGCCCGAGCTGGCGCAGCTGTGTGACGTGTTCTACATCGGCGGCGCCAAGTGCGGCGCGCTTTGCGGCGAGGCCGTGGTGTTTTGCGGCATGCACGCCCCGGCGCATCCCATTCCGCGCATTAAGCAGCACGGCGCGTTGCTGGCCAAGGGCCGCCTCACGGGCGTGCAGTTTGAGGCTCTTTTTACCGATGGCCTGTATTCTGAGATTGGTCGCCAGGCGATTGAGACCGCGCAGGCGCTTCGTCGCGTGCTGCACGAGCGCGGCTACCAGTTCTTCTTGGAGACGGGCGCAGGGCGGCCTTTGCTTTTGGGGGAGAAGGGTTGTATGACCGAGATGTCCGAGCCGACGATTCGCCTGGCGACGCCCGGAGACGCACCGGCGTTGCTTGCCATCTATGAGCCGTATGTGCGCCAGACGGCGATTACCTGCGAATACGAGGTGCCGAGCGTTGAGGAGTTCGCCGGGCGCATCGAGCGTACGCTCAAGCGCTATCCGTATTTGGTGATGGAGTTGGACGGGCGTCCGGTAGGCTATGCCTACGTGAGTCCGCTTAACAGCCGCGAGGCATACGACTGGTCGGTCGAGACATCGATCTACCTAGCGCGCGATGTACGCCACGGCGGGCTGGGCCGCAAGCTGCACGATGCGCTCAAGCAATGCCTGATCGCGATGGGCATCACTAACATGTGCGCCCTCATCGCCGTGCCGCACGACAAGGACGACGAGTATCTGACGCACAACAGCCAGGATTTCCATGCCCATATGGGATATCGCCTGGTGGGCGCTTTCGATCGCTGCGCCCAAAAGTTCGGCCGCTGGTACGACATGTGCTGGATGGAGTTGGTCCTAGCCGAGCGCGTCCCCAACCAACCCAAACCAACCTGGTTCCCCGACCTCCCCAAACCTACCATTTAGGGACAGGTTTATTTTGGCAGGTTAGCCGATGGGCTCGGTGTATTTGGCACGGTCGGTGCGCTGGATGCGCTTGGAGACATGGAGCGGTCGGCCGTCGGTGTCGTACACGTAGTCGGTGATCAGGATCAGCGCCTGCCCGCGCCCAACGTTGAGCAAAAACGCCTCGTTTTGCGAGGCATAGCACACCTCAAAGGTCTTATGTCCCTGTGCCGGCGCGCGATGGAATTCCTGGCGCAGCGTGGCGTAGAGCGAACCGTTGATATCGCGATCGATGAGTGCTTCGAAGCTCGGTGGTAGATAGGTGGTCTCCAGGCACAGCGGCGCATCGTCCAGATAACGCAGGCGGACAAGTTTGACGAGCTTGCTGCCCACGGCGACATCGAAGAACTTGGCCGCATTGCCCGCGGCCTTGGCAAAGCCCGAGTCCACCGTGCGCGTGGTGGGCTTCATACCCTGACCCCGGACCTGTGTCGTGTAGCTCGAAAACACCAGGTTGTTCTCGTGGAGCGCCGGCGTGTCGGCCACAAAGGCGCCACGCCCGCGCTCGGTGCGCACCAGGCCCTCATCAACGAGCACCTTAAGGGCGTGGCGTACGGTGCTACGCGACAGCCCCGATTCGTCCATGAGTTCCATCTCGGACGGCAGCTTGTCTCCGCGAGCGTAGGTGCCGGAGGCGATGCGGTCGCGTAGCATGCCCGCCAAGCGCTCGTATTGGGTCAGTCTCTTTTTAGATGAAGCGTTCATGCGATCAACCTGTATCTAACCTGTATGCGTATCTAATCAAGCATGTATTCAATACAACAACAAAACCGCTGGTAGCAAGTTATCGAAAACCGTATCAGCAAATTATCTAAGACAAATATAGCATACAACTAGTCGACATAACCAAAACATGTATGTAACTTGTATGCCATCGAGAGCATCAAACGAGAAGAAAGGCTGATGTACGATGACTACTCAGGAACAGGTTAAGGACGTCGTCTCCCAGGTTTTGGCCGACAAGGTAGACAAGGGCGGCATCAAGCGCGTCGTGTGGATTGGCGCCGGCGGATCCAACGGCGGCAACTATCCTGCCCAGTACTTTATGGAGCACGAGGCCACGCAGGTCGTGAGCTCCAGCTACACCAGCAATGAGTTCGTGCACGCCACGCCCGCCTATGTCAACGAGAACACCCTGGCCGTCGTCGTATCCATGCGCGGCACCAAGGAGACCATCGTCGCCGCCCAGGTCGCCAAGGACCACGGCGCCAGCACCATCGCCATCTATGTCGACGAGTCCGGCCTCACCGAGGTCTGCGACTACAAGATTCAGTATGACAGCCTGGCCGTCGACGAGTCTTGCATGGGCCGTACCAACTCCGCCGTCGTGACCATGATCGCCATGGAGCTTACGCAGCAGACCGAGGGCTATGCCGAGTATGAGACCGCTATGGCCGCCTTCGACCTGGTTGACCCCATCTATCGCAAGGCCGTCGAGTACACCCGTCCGCTCGCCGCCAAGTGGGCCGAGCAAAACGCCGACAAGCCCTGCATCAACGTGATGGCTCAGGGTCCGCTCTTTGGTGCCGCCTACGTCTTTAGCATCTGCAACGTGCAGGAGATGCTGCAGATCGACTCCTGCACCATCAACACCTGTGACTTCTTCCACGGCCCCTTCGAGATCCTGGACAAGCGCACCTCGCTGTTCCAGCTCATCAGCGTCGGCCGCAGCCGCTGCAACGACGAGCGCGGTATCCGCTTCGTCAACCAGTACGGTGGCGAGCGCGTCTATCAGCTCGACGCCAAGGAGCTCGGCCTCAACGACATCAAGGACAGCGTGAGCGAGTACTTCAACCACCTGATCTTTGCCCCGATCCTCAACAACGTGTACATGCGTGCGCTCTCTGCCGTCACCCACAAGGACTACATGACGCGCCGCTACATGTGGAAGCTGGACTACTAGGGGATAGAGCGGCCTAACAGCTCGATGTCCTCATTAGTTGCGGTGGAATAGTTCCTGCTTGGGGGCTTGAAGCCTCTATTTAGGAACTATTTCACCGCAACCGCCCAGTAATCCGCTGGGGGCGGAGGAAAACGGATCACTTATCCGCTCGCCGATTTGTGTCTTGAAAAATGTATATAACGACTATAACGTAGTGTGAAACATATTGGAAACAATATCGAGGAGGCCGCGTTGAAGAAAAGCAATCTGGGCTATGTGCTGGTACTGATCGCCGCGCTTATGTGGGGCAGCATCGGAATCTTTGTAAACGGCATCTCGGCCATGGGCGTTTCGTCCCAGAGCATGGCTGCCTTTCGCTTGTTGGTCGGAGCGCTTATCTTGGCGCCGGTCCTGATGTTTATGGGCTGCCGTCCGGGTGAGGGGTCTACCGTGGCTCAGGGTCCGCTGGCCCTGTTCAAGGCAAGCCCTAAAGAGCTTGTTCCCTGCGCGCTTGTCGGTATCGTCGGTTTGGCCGCCGCCAACACCTGCTATTACGAGTGCATGCGTGAGGTGGGTATGTCTACGGCCTCGGTGCTGCTCTACACCTCGCCGGTGTTTGGTGTCATGCTCGGCCGCGTGCTTTATCGCGAGGACGTGACCCCCAACAAGCTCGTTGCCATTGTCTTTAACATCGTTGGCTGCGTGCTTGCGGTGACCAATGGCGACCTTTCCGGTTTTCATTTTTCGGTTTGGGGCGTCACGTCGGGCGTGATTGCAGGCCTTTGTGGTGCGTCGCTCGCGGTGTTTAGCCGAATAGCAACCAAGACGGTCCACCCGCTGGCTGTCACGTTTTGGGGTTTTGTTTTTGGCGGTGCGGTTATGGCGGCTATCGCGGCTCCGTGGCCGGATGTCGCCGCGGCAATGTCGCCACAGCTGCTGCTGCTGTTCCTTGGCTTTGGGCTCATCCCCACAGCCGTGGCTTACATCTTATATATGCAGGGTCTGTCCATGGGGCTCGAGACGTCGAAAGTTCCCGTCGTAATGTCATTCGAGACGGTCGTCACCGTACTGGTGGGCATTGGTGTCTATGCCGAGCCCGCCGGCGCGATCAAAGTCCTGGGCATCGTGCTGGTGCTCGCGTCCATCCTGATTATGAACACCGACTTCTCCAAGCTGCGCAACAGTGTGTTTGTCGGTCATGTCATTGAGAGCATGACCTTTAAGCCCAATGCGTGGTGGACCGAAAAATCGCAGGACATGGATCTGTTTAAGGAGCGCACCGGCATCGCGCTGGAGCCCACCGTGCAGGAAAGCCCCTGGTACTTCGTGCGATAAGGGATTGGCGCGGCGTCTGATCGGGCACCGCCTGGCCAGCGCCGGCCTTCCCTGCGCCAACGTTACGAGTACGTTAAACCCGTCAACGGTCGTTTTTCACCCGCGAACGGTCTTTATACTAATTAGCAATATCCGCAACGTATAAGACGTTATAATGACCATAACGAAAAGGAGGAGGCAAGATGAATCAGATCATTCTCGCATCTCATGGCGGCCTGGCCGCAGGCGCCAAAGACACGCTCGAGATGGTTCTCGGCGACGTGTCGAACGTCCACGTCGTGTCGCTTGCTCGTGACGACAAGGAGCCCATCACCAACAAGGTGGACGCCATAATCGCCACGTTCAACGCGGACGACACCGTCTATGTGCTGACCGATATGCTCGGCAGCTCGGTCAACAACAACATGGTCGAGCTTTCCAAGAACGGCACGAAGTTCACGGTTGTCAGCGGTTTCAATATTCCGCTGGCACTGACGCTCGCTATGAGCCCCGCCCCCATCAAGGGTGCCGAGCTCGCGGCCCTCATCAGCGAGGCCCGCACCGGTCTGACCAACCCCAACGCACCGGTCGAGGCTGCCGCGGCTCCCGCCAAGAAGGCCAAGGCGCCCCGTCACAGCTCCGGTCCCGCCAAGATCGTCCTCGCACGTCTTGACTACCGTCTGCTGCACGGCCAGGTCGTCTTTACCTGGACCACCAAGGTTCAGGCCGAGCGCATCATCGTCGTCGACAACGCTGCCGCCAACGATGACATCAAGAAGGGCGCTCTTAAGCTGGCCAAGCCCCAGGGCGTGCGCCTGAACGTCTTCACCGTCGAGCGTGCCCTCGCCAAGATGGACAAGCTCAACACCCTCGGCGAGCGCGTCATGTTCGTCTTTGGCAACACGGCCGAGATGCTGCAGTTCTGCCAGGGCTACAAGCTCGACGCCATCAACCTGGGCGCCACCGCCAACCACGACGGTGCCGATCAGGTCGGCGGCAAGGACAGCTCCGTCTTCCTCGACGCCACCCAGAAGGCCGACGTCAACCAGCTGCTCGACATGGGCATTAAGCTCTATGTCCAGCAGACCCCTACGTATCAGAGCGTCGACATCGACGCCAAGCTGTAATCAACCAGGCTTTTGCCTGACTGAAAGGAGAAGGGTATGAATACGTTCATCAGTGCGGTGCTCGTCGGCCTCGTCGGCGTGTTCTGCATGTGGGACTCCCGCCTGCTCGGTCGTCTTAACTTCGAGCAGCCCCTCGTTGGCGCTACGCTCGTCGGTCTGCTGCTGGGCGATGTGCCCACCGGCCTTGCCGTCGGTGCCGCCGTCGAGCTCGTGTCCATGGGCCTGGTGCAGGTCGGCGCCGCCGTTCCGCCCGATATGGTCCTGGGCGGCATCGTGGCCGCTGCCTTCGCATGCCTGACCGATGCTTCCGCCGAGACCGCCATGACGATCGCCATCCCGGTCGCCGTCCTGGGTCAGCTCCTCGGCATCGTGTTCCGTTCCATCATCGCCGCCCTCACCCATGTGGCAGATAACGCGATCGATAACGGAAAGTTCAAGACCGCCTACCGTATGCACATCTGCGCCGGCTCCGGTCTGTACGCCGTCATGTACTTCCTGCCGATCTTCCTCGCCGTCTTTGTTGGCACCGACCTGGTTCAGGCCATCGTCAACATGGTTCCCGAGTGGCTGTCCACTGGTCTTAACGTTTCGACCAAGATTATGACCGCCTACGGCTTGGCCCTGCTGCTCACCATGATGATCAAGAAGGGTATGACTCCGTTCCTGTTCATCGGTTTCCTGCTCGCCGCTTACCTCAACCTGTCCGTCATCGCGGTCGCTCTGATCGGTGTGTGCCTGGCTGTCGTCTTCATGGGCTTCAAGTTCAACGGTTCCCATGCAGCCGCCGGTGTCGATTCCGACTACGATCCGCTCGAAGACGACGAAGACTAAGGAGGAACACACTATGGCAACCGCAACCAAGGACGTGTCCCTGAACAAGAAGGTCAGCCAGTTCTTCTGGCGCTCCTGGGCCATCCAGGCCTCTTGGAACTACGAGCGTCAGATGAACATGGGCTTCCTCTACGGCATGGTTCCCACGCTCGATCGCCTCTATCCGGATGAGTCCGACCCCAAGCAGCTCGCTGCTAAGAAAGAGGCTTACCACCGTCACATGGCGTTCTACAACTGCACCCCGCAGACGAGCGCTTTCATCCTGGGCCTCTCCGCCTCCATGGAGGAGGAGTACGCCAAGGATCCCGAGAACTTCGATCCCGATTCGATCAACGCGGTCAAGACCTCCCTCATGGGTCCGCTTTCCGGCATCGGTGACTCCTTCTTCCAAGGCACCATCCGCGTTATCGCCTTTGGCCTGGGCGTTCAGCTGGCTCAGCAGGGCTCCATCATGGGCCCGATCCTGGCCATGCTCATCTCCATCGTCCCCTCTGTGCTGATCACTTGGTTCGCAGCCAAGATGGGTTATCAGGGCGGCCACGAGTACCTGAGCAAGCTTCAGGGCGGCGACCTCATGGAGAAGCTCATGTATGTCTGCGGCATCGTGGGTCTTATGTCCGTGGGCGGCATGATCGCCACGCTGATCGGCGCCACCACCCCGCTGCAGTTCGCTGAGGGCACCGTCGTTATCCAGGACATCCTGGACGGCATGATGCCCCAGATGATCTCCCTTGGCCTCACCGGCCTTATGTACTGGCTCATCAAGAAGAACGTCAACACCGGTTGGCTTCTCGTGATCGCCATCGTGGGCGGCATCGCCCTCTCCGCGGCCGGCATCCTGGCCTAGTCGCGACCAAGCGTCTAACCGCTTTCCCCGGGGAGCCTGCCTGGCATCCCATACCCCAGGCAGGCTTCCATCCCCAAAATGCGACAATGGGACAGTCCCTTTGTCGCATCCTCAACGGGCCGGCGACTCGGTCCAAATCACGGTAACCCTGCGAGCGCCCGGCAATGTGGCGCCGCAAAAATCGAAAGGAATGTGTCAGATGTACGAGATCGACCTTAACCTCCCTAAGCAGATCGTCGCTGACGTCCTGTCCAACCACGAGATCCACAGTGTCGCCTTCGTCGGCTGCGGTGCTTCCATGTCCGACCTGTACCCCGCCAAGTACTTCCTGGCCAACAACACGGACAAGCTGAACGTTCAGATCTTCACCGCTAACGAGTTCAACTATGACACGCCTTCCTGGGTCAACGAGCACACCTTCGTGATCACCTGCTCCCTCGGTGGCTCCACGCCCGAGACCGTCGAGGCCAACAAGACCGCCAAGAAGCACAACTGCCCGGTCGTCTCCCTCACCAACAAGGCTGGCTCCGCTCTGACCGTCGACGCCGACCACGTCATCGTTCACGGCTTTCACGCCAACTTCGCTGCCAAGTGCGAGAAGCCCGGCTATGCCATCGCTCTTGCTCTCGAGATCCTTCAGCAGACCGAGGGCTATGACAAGTACGACGACATGATCACCGGCCTCACCAACGTCTTCGATCTCTGCGAGAACGCTGCTCAGTCCTGCAAGAAGCTCGCCAAGAAGTTCGCTGAGGACTTCAAGGACGACAAGATGATTTACTTCATGGCCTCTGGTGCCTCCGAGAAGATGGCTTACTCTCACGCCGCCTTCCTGTTCACCGAGATGCAGTGGATCGACGCCGCCGCCTACAACACCGGCGAGTACTTCCACGGCCCGTTCGAGGTTTCCACCGAGGGTAAGCCCTACGTCTTCTTCATGTCCGATGGCGCTACCCGTCCGATGGACGCCCGCGCCCTCACCTTCCTTGAGCGCATGGGCGCCAAGGTCGCTCTGATCGACTCCAAGGACTACGGCCTGGCTGACGCCGTGCCCGCGAGCGTCGTCACCTACTTCAACCCGCTGCTGCACCTCGCCGTTATGCGCGAGTACGGCAACCAGATCGCCGAGGCCCGTCAGCACCCGCTGACCATGCGCCGCTACATGTGGAAGCTTTCCTACTAATCACAAGTAAGTAGACCTTATGGGTTGATTGAGAGGGGATGGGGTTTGCGCCCCGTCCCCTTTTTTGCTCTGGGGAGGGCGTGTCTGTCGCGTCGCAAATCCCAGATAAAACCTACCAAAATAAACCTGTCCCTTTTTGGCAGGTGGGAGGAGATGCGTATGATCAAGGCAGTGCTGTTTGACATGGACGGCGTGCTGGTCGATACCGAGTGGTTCTACAACCGTCGTCGCGTGGCGTTTATGGAAGAGAAGGGCTTTCACTTTGACGAGATCCCCGATCTTTCGGGGTCTAACGAGCCCGCCATTTGGAAGTCGCTGGTGCCTGACGATGTTGAGCTGCGCGAGCGCCTTCGCGTGGAGTACAAGCAGGTCTACAGCCCGGACCACCCCGTTCCGTATGCCGAGCTGCTCAACGAGCAGACGGAGCCGGTGATGCGCGCACTGCACGAGCGCGGCGTGAAGTGTGCCATCGCGAGCTCGTCTTATCGTGAGCTCATTGACGAGCTGGTAGAGATTGCCGGTATCGCCGATGTGCTGGACTACACCATCAGCGGTCACGAGTGCAGTGCGTTTAAGCCCGACCCCGAGATCTACCTGCGTGCCATGGAGGCGCTGGGGGTGGAGCCTGCCGAGTGCCTGGTTATCGAGGATTCGCCTTTGGGGATCGAGGCTGGCAAACGTTCCGGCGCCCGCGTCCTGGCACTGCGTCCGCACGAGGGCGTCAACCTCGATCAATCGCGAGCCGATGCCGTTATTGATAATCTGACCGACATTTTGGCCGCTTTGTAGTGTCAATCCGCCGCGAGAAGCACGGGTTCAAACGTTTTTTGCGGTGGACTGGCTCAATTTGGTTTCGATTTTGATCCGTTTGGCTTCGATTCGGACTAAGTGAGTAGACTTTTTGGCGCAGGCCGAGCACAATGCATATCTTCCTTTGTAAAACCGCAGGTCACAGGGGTGGCGGTTTTGGGTGTGCTCGGCAGATCGTAAAAAGTCTACTCACTTGGAATTTTGCCCTTTGGTCGTGGGGGTTGCTGGTCCCGTTTTGGTTGTCGAGGGAGGTTGAATTGAAGCGCCCCCGCACGCTCCATGCTACAATCGCGGGCATGCCCCACAACCACATCTGCCTTCGAAAGGAGCCTACGTGGCGAACGCCATCGATCAGCTCACGGACCGAGTGCTCGTGCTCGGCCGCCTCACCATCGTCCGCCGCGCCATTACTGCTGTGGCGGTCACCATTTCCGCCGTTCTCCAGACATTTCTGATCCAGGCGTTCATTCAGCCCGCCGACCTGCTTCCGAGCGGTCTTACCGGCGTCGCGGTCCTGCTCGATCGCGTTACCTCGCTGGGTGGCGTTCATATCGACATCTCGCTCGGCATGCTCGCGCTCAACATCCCCGTGGCGCTCTTATGCTGGAGCGGCATTAGCAAGCGCTTCGTCATCTTCTCGATGATGCAGGTCGTGCTCTCATCGCTGTTCCTCAACGTCTTTCACTTCGCGCCGTTTTTGGGCGACAAGATCATGCTCATCATTTTTGGCGGCGTGGTCTCGGGTCTGGGCGCTGCCATCGCGCTTAAATCCGGCGCATCCACCGGCGGCACCGACTTTATCGCGCTGTGGGTTTCCAACCACACGGGCAAGACCATCTGGGGCGTCATCTTTGGTTTCAACTGCTTTATCCTGGCGATCTTTGGCTTTATGTTTGGCTGGGACAAGGCGGCGTATTCCATCGTGTTCCAGTTTATTTCGACCAAGACTATCGACAGTTTCTATCGTCGCTACGATCGCGTGACGCTGCAGATTACGACGCGCAAGGCAGACGAGGTCATGACTGCCTACGTAAACCATTTTCAGCACGGCATTAGCTGCGCCGAGGTCGTCGGCGGATACAGCCGCGAAAAGATGTACCTGCTGCACACCGTTGTTTCGACCTACGAGAGCCAGGACATTATCAAGTTGGTGTGCGACGTTGATCCCGGCGCCGTGATCAACGTGTTCCACACGCTCAACTTTGTGGGCGGCTGGTGGGGCGGTCATGTCGACGAGCCCATGCCCACGGCCGTTCCCGATCCCGACAAGCCCGCACGCATGGCCAGCAGGCAGGCGCGCCTCAGCGAACAGGACAGCCTGCAGCAGGATGACGGCAAGTAGGGTATTGGCATTTTGCCGGTCCTGCGCAACCCATCCGAACGAGCCCCCCGAAAGCCCCGTTGCTTTCGAGGGCTCTCGTTTGCCCAGATAAAACCTACCAAAATGAAGCTGTCGCTTTTTGGTAGGGAGGGTGTATCGTTTTATCAATATGAGGTAACATGAAACTAGACGTTATATACGTATTAGAAATTTAGCTATTTTGATAAGAGTGATCAGATATGCCTGCGCCCAAAAATGCACCGCTTTACCAGCAGATTTATGACGAAATCAAGGATGCGATCGAGAAAGGTGTTTATGCACCCAAGGAGCGTATTCCGTCCGAGCTTGAGCTAGCCGAGCAGTACGACGTGAGCCGCATTACGGTGCGCCGCGCCGTCGAGGAGCTGTGCTCCGATGGCTACCTGGTTAAGCAGCAGGGCCGTGGCACCTTTGTCTCCACGCCGCACATCAACCGCCAGTTCCACGCTTCGACGCTGCAGACGTTTACCGCGCTGTGTGCCGATAATGACATGAAGGCGGGCGCGCATGTGGTCGATCGCCAGATTGTGCCGGCACGTCAAAACGAGATGGAGTTCTTTGGCCTGCAGAAGGACGCGCTGCTGCTGCACATCAAGCGCGTGCGTACGGCCGACGGCGAGTCCATTTTTGAGGAGAACATCTTTGTGCCGTTTGACGCCTACCGTGAGCTGTTGACGGCCGATCTTGAGGACAAGTCGATTTTTTCCGAGGTCGAGCGTGTTGGCGGAACGCCGATTGTCTCGGTTGGCTACCGCACGGTCGAGGCCGTTCGTGCCAATACCGAGCAGGCGGCCGAGCTGGGCATCGCTCCGCACGATCCACTGCTCAACCTGCGTGCCGGCTTTATCGGCCCCAATGGCGAGCCGGTCCTGATGGGTAAGCAGTACTACGTGGGATCGCGCTACGTCATGGTGATGTAGCTCTAGTTGCGCGGTTTTCCAAACCGCGCAACGGCTCGACGCTGCGCCTTTGGTTCCGCCGTTCTGACGAACGGCGGACCGGTCGACGCCGCAAGCCCGCCAGAGCGGCAATCTGCAGAATGAGCGTGGAAAATCTCCCGTTTTTGGCTCGGTTACGGCCTCAAAGTGGGAGATTATCCACGCTCATCCGGAAAGTGTCCAAAAACCCACGCTCGTTCCTTTCGGATTGCGCCGCCCGTGGCCGGCAGCCGTGCGCCACCGGTCCGCGTGGCGGCGTATAATCGGCGGCAGATGACTTGGACGTTAGGAAACCATGACCGATAGCATGCAGCAGATGGCGCTCGACACGCTCGGCGCCTATTTTGGCTACACCTCGTTTCGCCCGGGGCAGGACCGCATGGTCGATGCGATTCTTGCCGGTCGCGATGCGCTGGGTGTTATGCCCACGGGCGCCGGCAAGTCCATTTGCTACCAGGTGCCCGCGCTCATGCTGCCCGGCATCACCTTTGTGGTGAGTCCGCTGCTGTCGCTTATGGAGGACCAGACCCGTGCGTTGCTCGCGGCGGGTGCGCGACCCAGCTATCTCAACTCCAGCCTTACTCCGGCCCAGCAAAACACCGTGCTCAAGCGAGCGCGCGAGGGCCGCTACCAGCTTATGTACGTGGCGCCCGAGCGCTTGCTCGAGCCGCGTTTTTTGGCCTTTGCGCGGGAGGCCGCGGCGGACGGCGGCATTGGCGTGCCGCTCGTGGCCATTGACGAGGCCCACTGCGTGAGCCAATGGGGCCAGGATTTCCGCCCCGCCTATCTGCAGATTCGTGAGTTCATCGATTCCCTGCCGCAGCGCCCCATCGTGGCGGCGTTTACCGCTACGGCGACCGAGCGCGTGCGCGCGGATATTCAGCAGATGCTCGGCCTGCAAAACCCCGCGACGGTGGTGACGGGCTTCGATCGCAAGAACCTCTACTTTGGCTGCGAGGAGATGGGCGACAAGGCCAAGGCCGCGTGGGTGCGTGACTACGTGATCGCGCATTCGAGCGAGAGCGGCATCGTGTATTGCTCGACCCGCAAGACGGTCGATGCGCTGGCAGGCGAGCTTGCCGAGGCACTGGGCCCCAGCGGCATTCGCGTTGGCCGCTACCATGCCGGCATGGGCAACGACGCCCGCCGGCAAAGCCAGCGCGCCTTTATCGACGACGATATCCAGGTGATGGTTGCCACCAACGCCTTTGGTATGGGCATCGACAAGCCCAACGTGCGCTACGTGATCCACAACAACGTGCCCGAGAGCATCGAGGCCTACTACCAGGAGGCGGGTCGAGCCGGCCGCGATGGCGACCCGGCCAGCTGCCACCTGCTGTGGAACGGCAACGATTTTCGCATGCGTCGCTTTCTGATCGACCGCGGCGATGCTGCCGATGGGGCGCTCGACGACGAGCAGCGCGCATGGGCGCTCCAGAACCGCTACCGCCTGCTCAGCCAGATGGAGGGCTACTGCAATACTACCGGCTGCCTGCGCGAATACATGCTGCGCTACTTTGGCGACGAGGCCGCGGCCGAGCATGCGGCAGCCGCCGCGGGCGCCACCGCCACGGATGACGCCGAGGGCTGCGGCAACTGCAGCAACTGCCTCACGCAGTTCGAGGTCGAGGACGTCACCGATATGGCCCGCGCCGCCGTGCGCTACGTGGCCGCGCGACCCATGCGCTTTGGCAAGTCGCTGATCGCCGACGTGCTCCACGGCGGCAACACCGAGCGCATTCGCCAGATGCATCTGGACGAGGACCGTGGCTACGGTGAGCTGTCGAGCGAATCGGTCGGGCGCATCAAGGACATCATCGGCCAGCTGTGCGGCCGCGGTTATCTGGCTACCTCGCAGGGGCAGTACCCGGTCGTGGGGCTGGGTCCGCGTGCCGTCGAGGTCGAGGATGAGGCGTTTGCCTTTACCGTTAAGCGTCGCGCGTCCAAGCGCAAGGCCTCGGCCCGCGCCCGCCGCGCCGTCGATCTGCTGCGCGAGGAGGCCGAGCTTGATCAGCGCCCACGCGTGGGCGACGATGCCGAGTTGTTCGAGCGCCTGCGTGCCCTGCGCAAGGAGATCTCGACCGAGCTGGAGATGGCGCCGTACATGGTCTTTTCCGACAAGGCCCTGCGCGGCCTGTGCCGCCTACGCCCACAGACGCGCGAGGAGCTGATCCAGGTCAACGGCATCGGCGAGAAAAAGGCCGACGCCTTTGGCGAGCAGTTTATGGCGGCGATTGAAGAGTTTGAGTCCGAGCATGCACGGAATGGAGCATAACGATGGCATTCGACGATAAAACCGAGCGCACTGAGGTGTCCGCTGTGCCGCTGTACCAGCAGGTTATGGACGACCTAAAGGGCGAGATCGCGCGTGGCGTGTACGCATTCGGCTCGCGCATTCCTTCCGAGATGGAGCTCGCGAAGTACTACGGCGTGGGACGCATCACCGTGCGCCGCGCCATCGAGGAGCTGTCGCGCGCGGGGTATCTCAACCGCCAGCAGGGGAGGGGCACGTTCGTGTGCGCGCCCAAGCTCAAGCGCAAGATTGTCCAGAAGGGTGACGTTCAGAGCTTTTCCGAGGGTTGCGCTGCCAACGACATGGTGCCGGGTGCGCGCCTGGTATCGCGCACGGTGGTTGCGGCGACGCGCGAGGACGCGGCGTTCTTTGGCGTAGAGCCCGGCTGCGAGCTTATCGTGGTCGAGCGCGTGCGCACGGCCGACGGCATCCCCGTCATGCTCGAGAACAACGCCTTTGTGCTTGCCGACCATCCCTACCTGCAGACGCTGGCCGACGAGGACCTCACCGATAACTCAATCTTTGCGCTCGTTGCCGAGCATTCGGGTCGCGCGCCGCTCAAGTCCGACCCCTGCACCGTGGAGATTGCGCTTGCCGATACTCAGACGGCCCCGCTGCTGGAGGTGCCGGTCGGCGAGCCTCTCTTCTATATGGAGGCCTACTTTACCGACGCCGGCGGGCGCCCTCTACTGCTCGGCCGCCAAAAGATCGTGGGCTCGCGCTACGTCTTCGACATCTAACGTCCACAGATAGAACAACATAGAACAAATTTGCTGAGATGACTTCACGGGCGTTGTTACACGTGCTATAAATAGGACAACATAGAACGACAGCAGGTACGAGCTGTCGTCGTTCAAAGCCGCCCCACAAGGAGGAGCATCAGCATGAACGCACATGATCTGGTTCAGGAAATCATCGAGCGCAAGGGCAAGATCGAGAACGTCTTTTGGATCGCTTGCGGCGGTTCGATGATCGATCTCATGCCGGCCAACGAGCTGCTCAAGCGTGAGGCCACCACGTTTACCTCGACGGTCTACACGGCACGCGAGTTTTGCCTGATGGCTCCCAAGAGTCTTGGCGAGAAGTCGCTCGTCATCGCCTGCAGCCACAGCGGCAACACGCAGGAGGTCGTCGACGGCTGCGAGATGGCGCTGGCCGCCGGTGCCGAGGTCATTGCCCTCACTGACTGCGAGGGCTCCAAGATCGATAACGGCAAGTGGACCACCTGGGTCTATCCGTGGGGCGAAGGCGTGCCGCAGGCCGAGGTACCGCAGGGCATTGGCGCTCTGATCGCCGCCGAGTTGCTCGACCAGCAGGAGGGTTACGAGGCGCTTGCCGACATGTATGCCGGCCTCAAGCAGATGGATGCGCTGCTGCCCGCCGCCCGTGAGAAGGTCAACGCCGAGCTGGGCGCCCGCTTTGCCGAGCTCTGCCAGCAGCACAAGTTCTTCTATATCCTGGGCTCCGGCCCCAACTTTAGCCAGACCTATGCCATGGCGATTTGCTCGCTCATGGAGATGCAGTGGCAGCACTGCTGCTACATCCACTCCGGCGAGTACTTCCATGGCCCGTTCGAAGCCACCGAGCCCGGCGTGTTCTACTTTGTGCAGCTCGGATCGGGCGAGTGCCGCCCCATGGAGGAGCGCGCTCTTGCGTTCCTCAACACGCACACCGATACAGTCATGGTGCTCGATGCGCTCGAGTACGGCGTGGGTGAAGTGCCTGCCAGCGTGCGTTCGTACCTGGAGCCGATCTTCTTCTACGCGATGAGCTGCGAGCTGCGTGCCGCCCGCGGCAAGGTGTTCGACCACAGCCCTGAGATTCGTCGCTACATGGGCATCGAGCAGTACTAAGTAACGGGAAAAGTATTCACCTTCGATTCGCAGGGGCACTGCGTGAGTCAAAAAAGCGGGCCGCGCCGGTGGGTTTCCGGCGCGGCCCGCTTAGTATCGCGCATAGATTCGCAAGGTTGCGGCAGCCGGCGGCCTACTTCGCGTCGTAGGCCTCGGCATCCCACCAGTCGAGTTGGGCGATGTTGTCGCGGATGTGCTGGCAGCTCTTGTGGAAGCCCTCGAGCTCGTGCTCGGACAGGTCCAGCGTGTAGACCTCCTCGACGCCCTCGGCACCGATCACGCACGGCAGGGAGGTGAAGATGCCCTCCTCGCCATACTGTCCGGTCATAAGCGTAGAGGCCGAAAGCACGGCGTGCTCGTTGTGCAGCACGGCGGCGCAGACGCGCGCGGCGGAGTTGGCGACGGCGTACTCGGTGCACTGCTTGCCCTGGTAGGTTACATAGCCGCCCTTGCGCGCGAGCTCCTCGATCTCCATGTGGTCGAAGGCATACTTGTCGGGGTTCTCGGCTTGAAGTTCGTTGAGGCTCTTGCCGGCGATGGTTGCGGCCTTAAAGGCGGCAAGCTGGCTAAAGCCGTGCTCGCCGATCATGTAGGCGTCGATGGACTTGGGGCTCACGCCGACCTTCTTGGAGATCTCGGTGCGCAGGCGGGCGGAGTCCAGGCCGCAGCCCGAGCCGATGATCTTCTTGGGATCGTAGCCGGTCAGGTGCCACAGCTCGGTGCACACGACGTCGCAGGGGTTGGAGATGCTCACGAAGATGCCGTCAAAGCCGGCGTCGACGATGCGTTTGGCAAAGGTGCGGGCGGCGTCGGTGGTAAAGAACAGCTCGCCGTCGCGGTTGCCGGCGGCCAGCGCGACCTTGCCGGCGGCGTTGACGATGACGTCGCAGCAGGCAAGCTCCTCGTAGTGGTCGTAGCAGTTGACGATCTTGGTGTTGTACGGGACAAACGAAAGGGAGTCGCGCAGGTCCTGGACCTCGGACGTCACCTTGGCCTGGTTGATATCGCACAGGTACAGCTCATCGGCAATGCCCTGCATGAGCAGACTGTTGGCAACATGTGCTCCTACGTGGCCCTGGCCGACCACACCGATCTTACGCGTCTGGTACATATATGTATCCTTTCGGCCGAGTTTTTCGCGTCGAACCATTGTAGCGTCCTGCTGCCACTTTGCTAGGCTAAAGCGCCATAGATTTTTGGGCATGCCTTAATCTCTACTTTTGGAGTGATTTGGGCCGCTGACGGCATCGCCGGGCGATGTACTCGCGCGGATGGGGCCGGTCGTTGTACCATAACTGCAACTGACTCGTAAGGAGCATTCATGCCCATTCGCATCCCCGACGCCCTCCCTGCCGCCGCGCAGCTCGAGAGCGAGAACATCTTTGTCATGACCGAGTACCGCGCGCTGCACCAGGACATCCGTCCGCTGCGCGTGCTCATCCTCAACCTCATGCCCACCAAAATCGCTACCGAGACGCAGATCATGCGCAAGCTCTCCAACACGCCGCTGCAGGTGGAGGTGGACCTGCTGCGCACGAAAACGCACGAGGCCACGCACGTGAGCGCCGGCCACCTGGAGACGTTCTACCGCACGTTCGACGACATCCGCGACATCCACTACGACGGCCTGATCATCACGGGCGCGCCGGTGGAGCAAATGCCGTTCGAGGAGGTCGACTACTGGCCCGAGCTCTGCCAGATCATGGATTGGTCCACCACGCACGTGCACTCTACGCTGCACATTTGTTGGGGCGCGCAGGCCGGCCTGTACCATCATTACGGCATCCAGAAGTACGACCTGCCGGCAAAGGCGAGCGGCGTGTTCGAGCATTATCTGGTGAAGCCGCAAAGCCCGCTGGTCCGCGGCTTTGACGACCGCTTCTATGCCGTACATTCGCGCAACACCGACGTGCGCCGCGAGGACGTGGAGGCCGAGCCGCAGCTTGAGGTCGTGGCCGTGTCCGACGAGGTGGGCCTGTACATCGTCAAGTCGACCGACAGCCGTCGCTTCTTTGTCTTTGGTCACCCCGAGTACGATACCGACACGCTGCGCCTGGAGTACGAGCGCGACGTGAAGCGCGGCCTCAACCCTCAGGTGCCGGCGCATTACTTCCCGGGCGACGACCCCTCCGCCGATCCGCGCAACGTCTGGCGCAGCCAAGCTCAGCTGTTCTACACCAACTGGCTCAACTACTACGTCTACCAGACCACGCCCTACGACCTGGCCCGCGCCGGCGAGGAGCACTAGGCTGCGATGGTACTGCTGTAGCCGTGGCTGATATGGCGGCGATTAGGCGCTGATGATGTGGGGTAGCGGCAGGTCGTGAGCGTCGGTGGGAACGCGGTCGACACGCTGCTCGTCAAAGGCGATGCCGATGATTTGGCATGCGGGCGAGAGCATGGGCAGGTAGCGGTCGTAGCAACCGCCGCCGTAGCCCAGGCGCGCGCCGGTTTGGTCGAAGGCCACGAGCGGCACGACGATCATGTCGAGAGCTTCGGCAGGCACGATAGGGAAGTGGTTGCTGTCGATGTCCGTGGCCGCAAAGGCCCGCGTAGGGTGGGCGATAAACGGAGCCGCGGACGCATCGTCGGCGGCAACTGCCCGCATACACATGCGCTGGCCACAAGCTGCGGCATCAATTGCCGAGAGCATGCACGGATAGGCTACGCGCCAGCCGCGCACGGCGGCCGCAGCGGCAAACGCGGCAGGGTCTGCCTCGGAACCCATCGCGGCATAGACGGCAACGGTGCGCGGCGCCGCGGCATCCAAGCGGCCCAGCAGCTCAACCAGCCGCGCATAGATATCAGCAGACTTCGCCGCCCGTACATCCAAATCGAGATCGTCGCGCCGAGCAATCATTGCCCGCCGCAACTCAGCCTTGTCCATCCCAGCCTCCTCTAGCAAACCTGCCAAAAAGGGACAGGTTTATTTTGGCAGGCTTTATCTGGGCAAACGCGATAAAGACGGCAAAACCACCACGAAGGTGCTGTCTCCTTTGTGGTGGTTTTGATTGCCGTGCCTTAGCCCAGCAGGTCGATGACGTTAAAGCCGGCGTTGCTCTTGGCGATGACGTCTCGGCCGCCAAAGACACAGGTGGGTGAGACGGCTGCGATGCGCGTCACGTCGGCGCCGAGCGAGCGCAGCTCACCGGGCGTGGCGGCGAGCATCTGGGCGCGACGCTCCTCGCGCGCATGCGGATCGAGTCCGGCCAGGTAGGTCGTATTGCGGCGCTTGGTGAGCGCGTACGGCTTCACGGGCGCGTCCATGCCGCTCACGCAGCTCACGATAAAGCCCTCAAAGGCGGCCTCGTCGGGCTCAAAGCTGCCGAGCCATGCGCCCGCGCGCGCCACGCGCTCAATCGAGGGGTCGATTGCCGGGTCGCGGTAGGTGTAGAACGCCGTCTGACGCTCACCGGCCGCGCGGAATCCGCAGCCGTACGCACCGCCCTTCACGCGGATCTCGTTCCACAGGTAGTCGTAGGAGAGCGCGTTGGCGGCAACCGCCCAGGCGCCCGTCACGTCAAGCCCTAAGCGACGCGGGTCGCACGCGCTTGCCGCAAAGCAGATGTCGCTGGGGATGACAAAAGCCTCGTGGCGGTCGCGCGGCGTCGGCACCACGAGCGCGTCGCGGCCGGCATCGGCGCCGTCGCCAGCGTCCAGCCCCAGGTCGCCCGCGACATTCCAGTATGCGTTAAAGTCCTCATCGCTGCCGGTAAAGCTCGTCAGGCAGCCGTCGGCCACAAAGATGCGGCCTGCCAGCTCGGCAAGCTTGGCGCGCAGGTCATCCAGGCGCTCGTCAAAGTGGTCGAGCAGATCGCGCAGGAACAGGTAGAAGTCCACGCCCGAAAGCTGCTCGCGCACCACGGCCGAAGGCGAACTGTAGCTCATAGCGCGACCGAGCGCCGCCGAGTGTCCGTTGTTGATAAAGCCCTGCTCAAGCCCAATGCGAATCTGCGTGAGCACGTCGCGCACGCGGTCGGCGTCGGCATCGAGCAAAAGCGTGCTCGACCACACCTCGCGCGGCAGGCTTGCCAGCGCATCGATCTTCTCGGACAGGGCGCCGGCGCTCACCAGCAGGTAGGGGCGCACACCGTCCACGTCGGGCTGGGTCATGACCTCGGTCGTAAAGCTCAAAAAGCCAAGCTTGCCGGCGAGCAAGTTGTCGAGCTCCTCGGCCGAGTGCTCGCTCGTGGGCAGCTGTTTGAGCAGGCGGCAGAGCAGCGTCACATAGGGCAGGTCCTCAAACGCGACGCAGCTCAGGTCGAAATACTGCATGGCGTAGGCCAAACGGTTGGTGGGGATGCCGTGCCGCAGGCAGGGGATGGGCGCGGTCGTGTCTACGACCAGCGGCGGCTCGGGGCGCGCCTCGCCAATGTCGGACACGCGCAGGCGCGGCAGTGTGGCCTTGGCCTCGGGTGTGTCTTCGGCCTCCTGTGCGGCACGCAGCGCGGCCGTGCGCTCGACCACGTCGGCCAGCTCGGCATCGGTCATGGCGTCGCGCTTGGCTGCCAGCTCGGCGGCTTCGGCGCCCTCCGAACCCTCGGCGGCATCCACCGGTACCAGCTCGACTAGCGCCATGTGGTCGTTTTCCAGCACTAGCTCGCGCAGCAGGTCCTCAAAATAGCTGCCGTCCAGCTCGCCGCGCAGTTCCTCGTACACCGGACCGTACTTGAGCGCCAGCGTTGCAGCATCGTCATCGTAGAGCCAGGTGCTCAGCGCGTCGCACGCAATGGCCACGCCGTCAGCGATACCGTAGTCGCGCTGGCGCAGGTCGTATTCGTTGCTACTGATGATAGCTTCCAGGCGCTCGCGCGGAACGCCGTGCTCGCACAGGTCGCGGCAGGCGTCCTGGAACACGCGACGCAGCTCGCGCGCCACGCCGGGCTGAGCGTTTTGCAGCATGATGAGCTCGTAGGGCTGCAGGCTCTCGGCCGCGGTGTAGCTCACCACGTTGCCGCCCAGGCCGGCGGCCAGAATGGCCTTCTTAACCGGTGCCTCGTTGGAACCCAGCAGTGCCTCGAACAGGATATCCGCCGCGATCGTACGCTTGCGGTCGAGCGCGCTGCCCAGCACAAGGCCCAGGCCCACCAAGGCGTTCTCGGGCGTGGTGGACATCTCGATGCGTTTGTACTTGCAGGTCATGGGTGCCTGCACGACCAGCGGATTGGGCGCCAGCATGGACGGGTCCTCGCCGGCGGCAACGGCTGCGTCCATGCGGCAGCTCGCGGCACTCGGCTGCGACAGATAGCGCTCGTCCAAAAAGGCCAACGCGCGGTCCACGTCCAGGTCGCCGTAGAGCGTGATGTAGGAGTTGGAAGGATTGTAGTGGCGCGCGTGCGTGTCCAGGAACTGCTCGTAGGTGAGCGTGGGAATCGCGCGCGGATCGCCGCCGCTTTCGTGCGCATAGGCGGTGTCGGGATAGAGCGCGGCGTTGACGGCGTCGTCCAGCACGCTCATGGGGTCGGACAGCGCACCCTTCATCTCGTTGAACACCACGCCGTTATAGCGTAGCGTGCCCTCGCGCAGGCTTGCGGAGCTGCCGTCGCCCTCGCCCTCGGCGCCCTCCGGCAGGTCCAACTCGTAGTGCCAGCCCTCCTGCTCAAAAATGGTGGGTTTGGTATAGATGGCCGGGTTGAACACCGCGTCCAGGTACACGTCCATCAGGTTGTACAGATCTTGCTCGTTGGTGGTGGCAACGGGGTAGATGGTCTTGTCGGGGTAGGTCATGGCGTTGAGGAACGTCTGCATGGAGCTCTTGATCAGGTCGACAAACGGCTCCTTGACGGGAAACTTGGCCGATCCGCACAGCACCGAGTGCTCAAGAATATGGAACACGCCGGTGGAGTCGGCCGGCGGCGTCTTAAAGCCAATGGCAAAGGCTTTGTTTTCGTCGTCGCACGCCAGGTACAGCAGGCGAGCGCCCGAGGCGGTGTGGCGCAGCACGTAGGCGTCCGAGTCGAGCTCGGGCACGGTCTCGCAGCGCTCGACGGCAAAGCCATGGCAGGTGGTGCCAGGCACCAGCAGTGCGGCGGCTGCGGCGCGCGGGTCGGTTGAGGTGGTGGGCATATGCAGTCTCCTTTGACGCCCCAGCGGGGGGCGAATCGAGTCGAATCCTCGAGAGTATACCCATATGGGGCCGCGGCTCTGCGACGAACTGAAGACGATGCTGGCGGATTGGGCAAAGGCTCCGCGTGACCGCCGCGCGAGCGTGGAAACTTGGACGCCTATCGAATGAGAGTGGATTTTCGGACGGAATCAGCCTCAAAACGCCCAAAAACCGTCCAAATATCCACCCTCATTTTCCGACCGTCCAAAATCCACGCTCATCCGCCGCCCGCACATCTCTCATCTCTCATTCGTCACGAATACGAGAGATAACAGAAAGACGAGAGATAAATATGAGAGATAACTGAGCAGCAAAGAGACAAGCAATCATGGTATTATCTCAATACTGATTGTTCTACCAGCAAAAACATGTTTATATGAAACAGATGGCAGACATCTTATCTTTCATCTCTCACTCATCTCTAATATGAGAGATAGCAGAAAGATGAGAGATAATTACGAGAGATAACTGAGAGACGAAGGAAATTTATTCGCGGCATTCTCCGCAGAACCGAGCGAAAGGACGTGCAGATGAACGAAAACGAGCTGACCGGTCTGCTTGAGTCTTTAAGGCGTATGGGCTCGGATGATCTTAACGTCGAAGTGAAGGAGAGCGCCACGACGCTTTCCCGCGACGTGTGGGAAACGGTGAGCGCTTTCGCGAACACTGCCGGCGGAACCATCGTGCTCGGAGTGAGTGAGCGCGCAGGTTTTGTCCCGGTTGAGAACTTCGAGACCGAGAAAGTGCTCAACCAATTCGTGGCGGGCATGGGCGATGCCGGCGGTCGCGGAAAGCTGGCCAATCCGCCCAAATACACGATCGAGCGAGTGGAGCTTCAGGGCGTCATCGTTCTCGTCATTACGATTGAGGAGCTCGATCCGTCGAGCAAGCCCTGCTATGTCATAGAGCGGGGCGCCCAGGGCGGCAGCTACAAGCGCATCGATGACAAAGATGTGCCGCTTTCATCGACCGAGGTGCTCGCATTGGCGTCATACGGTCGAGCGACTCCGAGCGATCGCGACGCGGTGGCGGGTGCGGGCGCGGACGATCTCGACGAGACGCTGGTCGACCGTACGATAGATCGGGCTTTCTCGTTGACGCCCCGGGCAATGCGCGGCGCGCCGGACAAACAAACGAAACTGGAGCGCCTAAATATCCTTGATTCCCAGGGCAATGTCACCAAGGCTGGACTCCTAGTTGTGGGCACCTACCCTCAGCAGTTCTATCCCAAGCTCTTCATTGACGTGGCTGTCCATGCGGGAACTCAGAAGGGCATGGCGGGGTCGCTGAGATTCATGGACCGCACAATCTGTGAGGGAACGTTGGGCGAGATGATCTCGGATGCCGTCGCAGCCGTCGCCAAGAATTTGCGGCGAACCTCGACCGTCCAAGGCGTCTCGCGTGTCGACTCGCTTGAGATTCCCGAGGAGGTTCTGCGCGAGGCAATCGCCAACGCCGTAATCCATCGAGAATACGGGGATCGGTTCTGTGGACAATCGATTGCCGTCGACGTCTTTGACGATCGTGTCGAGGTGACGAATCCTGGCGGCCTTTACGGGGGAAAGACTCGCGAGAACTTGTTTGACGGCAGCTCCCGATGCCGTAACGCGACGCTTGTGAAGCTCATGTCGATTGTTCCGCTGCCGGATGGCGCAGGTTCGCCGGCTGAGGGCAATGGCTCGGGCATCCCGATGATGATCGATGCCATGCGCGCGCATGGTCTGGCCGAGCCCCTGTTCTGCCTGGGATTCGATCGGTTCAAGGTCGTACTTTACCGTTCAAAGATCGAGCCGGTCGATCATGGCGGGGGCTTAATTGTGACGGCACTCAAACACTACGGCGAGCTGGGGACGCGCGAGCTGGCAGAGCACACAGGGCTCACAATTTCCCAGGTTAGGTCGCGCGTCAACGCGCTCATTGCTCAAGGCGAGCTTGAGCCCACGGCGCCGGCGACGAGCCGCAACCGCAAGTATCGACTGTCGGAGCGCGTGGGATAGATGCGTTAGTGGACGAGGCGACCCAATAATCGACCCTCGATTGACGTCCATTAAGGTAAAGCGGTTGTTGTCCAGTCGACGGTGATGCTAAAGACTCGGCTTACGCCGGCATGGCCCCGAACCCGTCTATCAAGAACAGCCTAAGAACCAGCTTGATGGCATTTCCCGGTTTGACTTCGGCCGTGCCAAAGACGTGGCGCTCGGCGAGCTCGCTGCAGTATGCATAGATGTCGCGGATAAGGTCCGCGCCCGAAAGCGTAAACATGTAGCCTGCGTCCGAAAGCGCATTGGGCGCGGCGGGCAACTTGGCCATGTGGCAGAACGTTTGCAGGTCGGGCGCCATAGCGTCCTGGTAGCCAAGATGGTTGCCGTCTTCTTGTGCGGCGAGTTCCAGCTGGCGTACTCGATCCAGCGCCACTGCCAGCACAAAGCTCGGCGTAGGCGCATTGACGTCCTGAGTGGTCGCCACAAGCCTGCCCGCTGCCTGCGTGACAAGCCAAGCGACCTCGCGCTGGCAACGCACGGCCTTGCGCGTAACCGGCTTGATGGACGAAGAAGAAACGCTTCCCTTAGGCGGATTCGAAACAGCCACAAGAACCTCCCATGAACAATCCGGCCCAACAAGCCCGGACGAAACACGTGCTACACCAGTATACAGGGGAGTGGGGTAGCGGGGTACAAGTGCGCCAGCGGCAAATCGAGAGCATCAACAATGTGCCTCCGCTCTATTTGGACGATGGTACGTGGGTCATTAAGTACTCGGTTCAAGCGCCGGGTACCGTTGGTTTTCGAGACCAGAATTACAACCGTAAAATGCTCAACTGCATGGAATGTGGCGTCCCAGTCGGAGTCATATTTGCAACCGAGGTGGGCTATAAGGTGCTCGGCCTTGCGTTTGTTGAGCGGTTCGAGCCCGAAAACGGATGGTTTGTTCTGCACGGTCCTGTTCATAAAGGCGGACCGGACCCTCGTTTTGCGCCCGACATGAGTTATCTGAAGCACATACCCGTCGATATTGAGTTTGCCGGACAGGGTGCGACCGACGATGAAATTTGGCTTTGGCGGTCTTTTACGATCGTGTTGTTTGATCGGATCGCGTGGCGATGCAATCTCGCGCACGCCCGCCGGTGCATGCTCTTCCTGTTTTGTATAGCGAGAGGGGAGCGTGTATGAGCTGGCGAGGCGATATTGCGATGGGGAAGTACGGAAAACTGCCGTGTGTCCTTATAGACAACAATATGTTTCCGAGCGTAGAGGTTGATTGCGGGTCGTTTGTCGTCACCTGCCCTTGCTGCGGCTCGCAAATACCGTGTCTCGACATTCGGTTCATCGATGCGCGCGACAGACTCAGCGACGAAGTGAGAAAACAGACAGGCGTTCATATGCCGGTGTATCCGGAGAAATGCCCTGTTTGTGGCCTCGATATCGTGTATGACGCCGGCGACGAGGGATAGGTGATGCGGAGGAGTTGGCTGTGAGTGTCTTTTGCCTCTACAAATAAATCCCCTCACCGAGTTGCTTGTGGAACTCGGCGTGATGGTCGCGTGCTCAGGTAAAGAGCGCCTGGTCAAAGTCGGTACGCGTGGCCGGGACGCCAAAGACGCCGGCAACTTCGACGCGTATAAACTCCAGTGCCGGCAGCTTGTTGATGGCAGTGAGGGCAAACGGGGACGAGGGCTCCTCGAACAGATAGCGGCTGCCTTGCAGCGCGTCGCAACTGGTGCACGTGTTGCCGAGCGACGGGGCTTTGGAGGCTCGCGCGCCTACGGGCTTGTAGCCGCAGCGCTTATGAAGGTAGTCGCGGATCTCGCCCGGTACGCAGCCAAGAGCGGGCACGATGGCGAGTGCGTTGGCCGTGTCGATGGCAATGTACCCGGCTTCGTTGGGCGCGTGCGCGATGGCGATGCTCTCGTCGTTATCGGTTCGATAGGGAATGCCGAAGGCCGCGACCGAGGTCTCTTTGTGACACTTCCAGCACTCGCGCTTGCCCAGTACTAGATATATATACGGCGCTGAGGGGTCGGATCGGTCAACACCGGGCAGCCACTCGGCAAAGGGCTCGGGGTTGACGCCGCTGGGTACATACCAGATCTTCTTGGTCCGGTCCCATTTGGCGCCCAGCGCCTTGGCTTCTTCTTTGTGCGAAAAGGGGACATCGAGCTCGGTGCGCATGGCGGCTCCTTGGTGCTGCAGGTACAAGTGGCTCAAGGATACCGCAGGACGCAGACATCGCGGCGTTTTGCTGAGAAGTTGCGGCTCGGATGGGTTCGAGACGTGTTGGTCTCGGCCTCGGTGACTATTGGGGCGGTTTTGATTGACTGCGGAGTCAGCCGGGATAGGCACTTGGGTCGCTGACGCGGTTTTGTGTATGGGCAGGGTGGTTGCTTGGGCGGTTGGAGCTGCCAGCTGATTTGACGACATAAAACAAAACAGCCCAGAGGACATAGCCTCTGAGCTGCGAACATTTGGTGGGCGTTAGAAGATTTGAACTTCTGACCTCTTCCGTGTCAGGGA
>PPYE01293428.1_pt1 | contig 29745 bp, 25 predicted proteins | sample 1559881 | NCBI WGS metagenome assembly PPYE01 (sample SAMN08240022, study PRJNA423297) | Human gut metagenome, whole genome shotgun sequencing project. | reverse complement strand
AATCTCAATACATTTCTAACTCCCCATATATACTGGGGAATACATATCACAATTTGCGTAAACTACAATCAGCACACGGAGGAAGAGATCCCGGTGCGGTATACAATGGACGGCAGGAAAAGGATGATACGCTGAAATTAACTCTGGCTGTGGGACAGATCCTTGAGGACCGTGGGCTGGATGTAGAGTATACCCGGACCACAGATATCTATGAAACGCCGGTGCAGAAGGCAAGAGAGGCAAATGAAGCTGGCGTGGATTATTTTGTGTCGATCCACCGGAATTCAACGCCGGAAAGCAATAAGGCATCCGGAGTGGAAAGCCTGGTCTATGACCTGTCCGGCATCAAATACGAGATGGCTCAGGACATCAATGAGCAGCTGGAGGCGGTGGGGTTTGTAAACCTTGGCGTACACGCAAGACCGGACCTGGCAGTGCTTCGGCGGACGGATATGCCGGCAGTGCTGGTAGAAGCAGGATTTATCAATTCAGATGTGGATAATCAACTCTTTGATGAAAACTTTGACGATATCGCACAGGCCATTGCGGGAGGAATCCTCGATACGCTGGAATATGAAGGGGAAACAGACAATGCGGGAGAAGAGGGCGGAAAGTACCGGGTACAGGCAGGGGCTTACCGCAACCGGACTTATGCCCATCGGCTGATGGAGGAGTTGATGGACCTGGATATTCCGGCCTATATTGATGATTCCGGTCCGTTTTATCTGGTGCAGGTGGGGGAATACACGAATCTGGATGAGGCTGCGGCTATGGAACAAAAGATCAAACGTGCAGGATATCCGGCGGTGATCGTCAGATAGCCTGTAAAGATATTTAACATAATTTTAAAAGGAAGCGTCGGGTTTGCTTAACATTTTTAGGGCATAATAATCTCAGGAACGAAAATAAGGAACCTGTATGATTTCAGGGAGGGAAAGTGTATGAGAACATTATGGGAGATAGTAAATAAGCATTTTGACAGTGAATCGGCGGCTGCGGCGTTTCTTACAATTAACATTATCTGCTGGACGGCAGGCACACTTGCCGCGGGGCTTTTGTTCTGCCTGATCACAGGCACTCCGGCAGCGCTTTGCATTACAAAGCTGATGTGTGCCGCCATCTATGCAGGAATTATCGTCGGATTGCTTGGCGGGATTTTATTCCTCTACCGCAGAAGAACACAGTAGCTTTACTGCGGAGCTGGTGCCGATGCGGCTGCAGCCGGCTTCTACAAAGGCTTCCAGGTCTTCGAGTGTACGGATGCCTCCGGCGGCCTTGATTTTTACAGAAGGGCCGATGTGCTCTTTAAACAATAAAATATCTTCCATCACGGCGCCTCCGGTGCCAAAACCGGTGGAAGTTTTGATATAGTCTGCTCCGGCTTTTGTGACGATTTCACAGAGCCGGATTTTTTCTGCCTCTGTAAGATAGCAGGTTTCGATGATAACCTTTAAGATCTGTTCGGTTGAAATTTTGCGGATGGCAAGAATCTCTTCGTATACTCTTTTAAAATCACCGTTTTTGACGTCTCCGATATTGATCACCATGTCAAGCTCCGATGCTCCGTCGTTGATAGCGCTTTCGGCTTCCCTAAGCTTGCTCTCGGTTGTGCTGTATCCCAGAGGAAAACCGATGACTGTACAGATGTTCAGGGAAGGGCCAAAGGTATTGTGAGCCCTTGCCACATAGGAAGGCGGGATGCATACGGAAGCGGTGTGGAAGGCAAGAGCCTCCTGGCAGAGTGCCGCAATATCTTCCCAGGTACAATAGGCCTTCAGCTGAGTATGGTCAATATAGGGAAAAAGTTCAGATGGATTCATATAGTTACCCCCTTTTAGAAGTCGTGGATTTTCTGTGTTATATCACAGATTTTGTAAAAAGTCAATAAAAGTGGTTGACAAGAAATGGTTATATGGTATAATACCATTAAAGATAGAAAAGTGGGGGAGATTTTATGGTATTGAAGATCTTTCAAAAAGGCTTTAATTATTCTCAGGACGGCCAGGGAAACCGCCTGGTCTATCATCTTCAGGGGTGCAATATGAAGTGCAGATGGTGTGCCAATCCGGAAGGGATGCCTGCCGGAGGAGCTATGATCAGAGAGAAGGATAAGTCTCCCAGACTTTCTTATGAAGAGCATCCTGTCGATGAAGTCTATGAGGAAATCTTAAGCTGCAAGCCGATGTTTTTTGACGGCGGAGGGGTAACCTTCAGCGGCGGCGAGGCGACGATGCAGTTCGGGGCGCTAAAGGAGCTTTTAAAGAGGCTTAAGGAGGCCGGGATCCATACGGCGATCGAGACCAACGGGACGCACGCAAGGCTTGAGGAGCTGTTCCCCTATGTGGATCAGCTGATCATGGACTGTAAGCACTGGGATGAAGGAAAGCATCTGCAATATACAGGCGTCCCTTTTTCCCTGGTGTATGAAAATCTGAAAAAGGCGGCCAGGGAGCATCCAAGGCTGGATATCCGTACACCGCTGATCGGGGGTGTGAATGACAGCCCGGAGGATGTGGAGCATTTCCTTAACCTTTTTGAAGAACTGAAGGGGCCCAATGTGACTTTTGAACTTCTGAAATACCATGAGTTCGGAAAGAAGAAGTGGGAAGAATGTGGATGGGACTACGAGATGACAGAAAAAGCCCATGTGACGGTGGAACAGATCAAAGATTTTAAAGAGAAGATCGAAAAGCGAGGGCTTCAGTATAGAAAAAGCTAAATACATATCGGAAACATAGATATGAAAGGAGAGTAAGGAGTATGGAAATCAAGGCAGTATTGAATGCACAGAAGATCACAGAGCTTGCCAAGGAACGCTTCAAAGAAGAGCGGAGCCTGAATCATCTGGAAGGGTGGTTCCTGGCAAAAGAGATCCAGCGGGAATGTGACGAAAAGTTTAAAGATGACCCGGACTGCATCCGGATCGCAAAGACACAGGTAGAGGTAATGAAAAGAATCCCGCTTTCCCTTGGAGACTATCATGTATTTGCAGGGACCCAGGATGACTCCTTTGCCCGTTCATATGCACTGATCAATCCGGCGTTTACCGTAGATTCCTTCAGCGGCTACTGCGACCCGGTGGCAGTGTTTGGAGATATTGATCCCATCGGAGATATCACACAGGAGCGGATCGACGACCTGAAGGAATATAACAATCACACCAAATTTGCAGACGCACTGCGCCATGCCTATGATCTGGCGGGAGACGACACCAGCGAGGCGATCTACTTTATCGAGCAGGTGACCGGACATCTGATTCCGGATGTGCGTCCGATGCTGGCGGGCGGAACGGAAAGCATCCGCGCGCAGATCGAGAAGAACCAGGCGGCCTGCGGGGGTGACAGGAAAGATTATTTCGAGGCGATGAAGATTTCCCTGGATGCCCTGGAGGTGCTGGCGGACCGGTATGCGGCCCTGGCGGAAGAAAAGGAGGCGGCTGCATCGGGGGAAGCAAAGGAGCGATACCGTCTGATGAAGGATACCTTAAAGAAAGTGCCTCGCCACGGGGCGGATGATCTGTTTGAGGCGATCCAGTCCTTCATCCTGATCTGGCAGACCATGTGTCTGGAGCAGACGCCGAATCCGTTTGCTTTTTCTGTGGGAAATGCAGACCGGATCTTTGAGCCTTACCGAGCAAAGACCAATATGAGCAGGGAAGTGGCGGCGTCTTTGTTTAAGCACCTGCTGGTGTTCTTCAATGTAGCAGACAGAAGCTGGGCAATCTCTCAGAATCTGATCATCGGGGGAAAATCAAACGAAGGCGAGGATCTGACGAACCCGACATCCTATGCACTTCTGGATGCCTATTATGACATGAACCTTCCACAGCCGATCCTGTCTGTGAAGTTACATAAAAATACGCCCAAGGAGCTGTATGAGAGCCTGGGGCGGTTCTTCTTTACACCGGGATGCCTGACCCCGTCATTATTTAATGACGACAGTCTCTTCCCGATCCTTGAAGCTCACGGCGTAGATCACGAGGACCTCCAGGATTATTCCGTGGCAGGCTGCCAGGAGCCTCTGATCATGGGAAAAGACAACGGCAACACTACCAACAGCTGGCTGAACTTAGGAAAGATCCTGGAGCTTTGCATCAGCGGAGGTGTTTCCACGATCACCGGAAAGAAGCTTGGAAAAACGGACGAAGAGAACGGCTGCAAGAATAAACTGGAGGTGCTTCAGAATATCCGCAGGATCTTCTATCAGAATGTAGACGAATATGCTGACAGAATGACAAAAGCTGCTAATGCGGCGTCAGAGGCGATCGGACTTCTGCAGGTACCCTTCCTGTCCACGATGATGGGCGGAGTAGAATCCGGGATCGATACCAGAGACACGAAGAGACAGGGAACCAAATACAATGGAAGCGGCTGCCTGATCCACGGATTGTCTGTAGTGGCGGATTCATTCATTGCCATCGACACTCTGCTGAAGGAACGCCCGCAGGATGCGGACCGTCTGGTGGAAGCTTTAAGAACTAATTTTGAAAATGATCCTGAGATGCATGAGTATCTGATGAACTGCAAGAAGTTTGGAAATAACGAGGCGGAGGTAGACCGGGAAGCTCAGGAGGTTGCAAATAAAGTGGCGGATATCGTGGCTTCCAAGAAAAATTATCTGGGCAATCCTTTCCGGAGTGATTTCTCCACACCGTCCACGCACCTGCTTTACGGCTACTGGGTAGGAGCCACACCAGACGGAAGAAAGTCAAGAGATATGCTGGGCTACGGCGTGGACCCGCTGTATGGAGAGGCGCACTCAGGTCTTGGATTCCGGGTGCTGTCCGGAATGAAGCTTCCCTATGAAAAGATGAACGGCGGATATGCGTCCCACTTCGGGATCAACCCGAATTATTTCCGGTCTGAGACATTTGAAGGAAAAGGGCTGGAGTTCCGGGATAAGATTATGAATCCATTGTTCTACAATCCGGAGAATCCGAATATCCAGCCGTTTTACCTCTATGTAAATGTGACGACGCCGGATATGCTCCGGAAGGTACTGAAGGAGCCAAAGAAATATGCTCCAAGTGGAGTTTACATTATGAGGATCCACGGAACCTTTGTGAATTTCCTGGACCTGTCTCCAGCCATCCAGGAGGATATCATTACCCGGCTGGATATGGAATCTACAAGCTTATAATCTTTTTTACGTACATCTGACAGAGCGGATGTCTGCCTTTTTGTAGGAAGGGGTGGGCCTCCGCTCTCCCCATTTTGAAGTAAACGTTGAATTTGCCCGGGTTTTAGTGTATGATGAACGTTGAAATGAAGAAGAAGACCGGGGTGTGATATGAAGCAGGATTTTTATCAGAAACTGACAGGAATATTATCAGAAGAAAAAATCAGAAGGGATGAGCCGATGAAGACCCATACTACCTTTCGTGTGGGAGGTCCGGCGGATTATTTTGTTATGCCGGAGACGGCGGAAGAGGTTCAGAGAGTGACAGAGCTTTGCCGGACGGAAGAGGTGCCCTGTTATGTGATCGGAAACGGGAGCAACCTTCTGGTGTCGGATGACGGATATCGGGGAGTGATCCTGCAGATATACCGTTCTATGAGTGGAATCAGCGTGCAGGGAAACATCATCCGTGCGCAGGCTGGTGCGTTGCTTTCTGCCATTGCAGCGAAGGCCTGTGAGAACAGTCTGACGGGATTTGAATTCGCTGCGGGGATCCCGGGAACCATCGGAGGAGCCAGTGTGATGAATGCCGGAGCCTACGGCGGGGAAATGAAGGATGTTTTAAAAAGTGTCACAGTGCTGGACAGTGCCGGACAGATCCGGAGAATAGATAGGGAGAACCTTGAAATGGGCTACCGCACCAGTATCATTTCCAGAGAGGGTTATATTACACTGGAAGCTGAGATTGAGCTTAGCGCAGGCAATCCGGAAGAGATCAGGGCCCGGATGGATGATCTTAGGACCAGACGTGTTACAAAACAGCCGTTGGAGTATCCAAGTGCCGGGAGTACCTTTAAGCGTCCGGAAGGATATTTCGCCGGGAAGCTGATCCAGGATGCCGGACTTGCCGGTTTTCAGGTGGGCGGTGCAAAAGTTTCTGAGAAGCACTGTGGTTTTGTTATCAACACAGGAAATGCAACAGCGGCAGATATCCATAGCCTGATGCGGCAGGTATCTGCAAAGGTGGAAGAAAAGTTTGGCGTAGCGCTGGAACCGGAAGTGAAGAGACTGGGAGTGTTCTGAAGATGAGACTGGTGATCGTAACAGGAATGTCAGGAGCGGGAAAAAGTACCGCCCTTAAAATGCTGGAGGATGTGGGATATTTTTGTGTGGACAATCTGCCGGTGCCGTTGATCCCGAAGATCGCGGATTTGTGGAAGGCCTCAGGGGCCGAGATCAGTAAGGCGGCGCTGGGAGTGGATATAAGAAGCGGACAGAGTTTCCAGGAGCTTCACAAGGTGCTGGATGAGCTGGACGAGGCGAAGCTCCGTTACGAGATTTTATATCTGGAATCAGGCGATGATGTGCTGATCAAGCGTTACAAGGAGACGAGAAGGTTTCATCCGCTGGCAGGAAGCCAGGGACGCATTGAGGACGGTATCCGGGAGGAGAGGAAACGTCTTGAGTTTTTGAAGGAGCGGGCGGATTATCTGATCGACACGACCCATATGCTGACAAGAGAGCTGAAGGCGGAACTGAATAAAATCTTTGTGGAAAACAAAGAATATAAAAATCTGTATATCTCTGTGATGTCGTTTGGATTTAAATATGGGATCCCGGCGGATGCGGACCTGGTCTTTGATGTGCGGTTCTTGCCTAATCCCTATTATATTGAAGACCTGCGGCCGAAGACCGGAAAGGATAAAGAGGTCCGGGATTATGTAATGAGCAGTGACGCGGCTGTGGTTTTTCTTGAAAAGCTGGTGGATATGGTAGAGTTTCTGATCCCCAATTACGTGCAGGAGGGGAAAACGCAGCTGGTGATCGCCGTTGGATGCACAGGAGGAAAGCATCGTTCCGTGACACTGGCGTCGGCTCTCTATGAGGCGCTGGGCAAGAATGATAACTACGGGATCAGGATCGAACATCGGGATATTGGCAAGGATGCGATTACAAAGGCAAGGTAGTGATGAGGAATGTCATTTTCGGGAAATATAAAAGAAGAGCTGGCAGGACACCACGCAAAAGCCAGGCATTGTAACCTTGCGGAACTTTCTGCGCTGGTAGAAATGGCGGGGGCTTTTCGGGAGACAGAAAGCGGAGTCTGCCGTCTTGCGATCCATACAGAAAATCTGAGAGTCGCAAGAAAGGGCTTTACATTATTGCAAAAAACATTTAATATAAGAACGGATATTGTCGTTCGCAGGAATACGGTAAAAGGCAGCAGCAGTTATCATATTTACGCCAGAGGAGAAGAGCTTTTGGCTGTCAGGCAGGCAATCGTGCAGGCTGTGTGCTGTAAGCGCGCATACATCCGGGGGGCATTTCTTGCTTCCGGTTCTATGAGTGATCCCAGCAAGTCTTATCACTTTGAGATTGTCTGTGAAAAAGAAAGACAGGCAGAGCATCTGAAGGAAATGATCAACAGCTTTGGGCTGGATGCGAAGATCGTGAAGAGAAAGAAAGCGTATGTGGTCTATCTGAAGGAAGGGGAACAGATCGTAGATATCCTGAACGTGATGGAGGCGCACAAAGCTTTAATGGAGCTGGAAAATGTGCGTATCCTGAAGGAAATGCGCAATTCTGTGAACCGGAAGGTAAACTGTGAGACTGCGAATATCAACAAAACCGTTTCTGCCGCGGTAAAGCAGAAAGAGGATATCATTTACATCAGAGATACCGTAGGTTTTGAGAAGCTGCCGGAGGGATTGAAGGAAGTCGCACTTGCACGGCTTCAGTATCCGGAGGCACCGCTTAAGGAGCTGGGAAAGCTGCTTTTGCACCCAGTGGGAAAATCCGGAGTGAATCACAGACTCAGAAAACTGAGTGAGATGGCAGAGAAGTTAAGGGAACAGTAAGGAGGAGCAAGTAGATATGATTAGAAGACCAGTGATTATTCAGAAGGATATGGATAAGGAAGATCATCCAATCGCGCTTTTGGTCCAGGAAGCCAGCCAGTATGACAGTCAGGTCTACATTGAGATCGAGAATAAGAAGATCAATGCGAAAAGCCTCATTGGAATGATGAGCCTGAAGCTGAAAAAAGGACTGAACATCATAGTGGTAAGTAATGGCAGTGATGAAGAAGCGGCGGCATCCGGTGTTGAAAAATTTCTGGCTGCTCAGAGTTAACAGTATCTGTATCCATACATAAGCACAGGGGAAGGGCATGATATATGCCCTTCTTTTGTCACGGAAGATATATAAAACAGGAGGAGGGAATCGACGTGAAGCGTCTGTTGTTTATATATAATCCCCATGCAGGAAAGGAGCTTTTAAAGCCAAAGCTTTCGGATATCGTGGATATTTTTGTAAAAGCAGGCTATGAGGTAGTCATCTATCCGACACAGGCCTATCAGGATGCCTATAAAAAGGTGCGCAGATATCCTGCCGGAGAATATGATCTGGTAGTGTGCAGCGGCGGGGACGGAACCATTGACGAAGTGGTGACCGGGATGATGAAACGTCAGGAGAAAAATCCTATTGGCTATATCCCTACCGGGACGACCAATGACTTTGCCAATAGCCTCCATATTCCCAGAAATCTGCTGGGTGCGGCTGACAATGCGGTAAACGGGGTGGTTTTTCCATGTGACGTGGGAAAATTCAATGATGGGACGTTTGTGTATATTGCAGCGTTCGGCCTTTTTACAGATGTATCCTATGAAACCAAGCAGGGAATGAAGAACGTGCTGGGCCACCTGGCCTATGTGCTGGAGGGAACAAAGAGACTGTTTAATGTGCCTTCCTATCGTATCCGCGTGACACATGACGACGAGGTGATCGAGGATGAATTTATATATGGAATGGTGACCAATTCCCGCTCAGTAGGAGGATTCCGCAATATGGTCGGCAAGCAGGTGGTCTTTGATGATGGTTTGTTTGAGGTGACCCTGATAAAAACGCCGAAGAATCCGATTGCGCTGCAGGAGATCATAGCGGCTCTTCTGATCGAGCAGGTGGACACCAAGCATATGTACTCTTTTAAGACCGGAAAGATCGAGTTTGAATCTCTGGAAGAGATTTCCTGGACTTTGGACGGAGAATATGGCGGAAGCCATGATAAAGTGGTGGTGGAAAATCTGAATAAGCAGCTTCAGATCATGGTGCCGGAGGAGCATGTCAGGGATCTGACTGCAGAGCCGGAAGCTTTCGCAATTGAAAAGAAAGAAGAAGCGAGCGGAAATCCGGATGAGGAGAACCCGGGAAACGAACAGTAAAATAAAAAATTAAAAAAATTGCAAAAAGTACTTGCCTAAATAGAAATTCTCTGCTATACTAGGCAAGTACGATACGAAATGGCTCCGTGGTCAAGAGGTCAAGACGCTAGCCTCTCACGCTGGAATCAGGGGTTCGATTCCCCTCGGAGTCACTTGAAAAGTCCCAGAAAATGGGACTTTTTTTCGTGCCCGGAAATTGAGAGGTAATCAAAAGGAACAGTTCCGTATATCAACAGTGGAAGAGGGGCGGTAGAGATGATGGAGCTGTTGGGAATTTTATAGAAGTTCAGATTGGAGTATGGTAGAATAAAGGCATACAAACGGATTTATTTATTATAGACTTGTTTTAAAGGAGGAGCAGATGCTGCAAGAAAGTAACCGAGTAGAGCTAAAGGCAAATCTGAATGATAAACTGGAAAAAGAAATTGTTGCTTTTTTGAATAATCATGAAGGCGGTGTCCTTTATATTGGTGTAGATGATGCTGGAAATCCAATACAACTTCCGGATTTGGATTCTCTACAACTTAAAATTGCAGACAGAATAAAAAATAATATTTTGCCTTCAACACTAGGTCTTTTCGATATCGTTACGGATGCCATAGATGGAATATCTGTTACAAAGATTATTATTTCCAGTGGTCTTGAAAAACCTTATTATGTTAAAAATAAGGGAATGTCCCCAAATGGATGTTTTATGAGGATTGGAACTTCTACACAGCCTATGCCAACGACATTGATAGATGAGCTGTATTCGAAAAGGATACACACTACATTGCGTAATATTCCGGCTCCGAGACAGGACTTAACTTTTGCACAGTTAAAAATTTATTATCAGGAACGGGGACTTGAATTAAATAATAGATTCGCTCAGAGTCTTGAGTTACTTACACCAGATGGACAGTATAATTATATTGCATATTTGTTGGCAGATGAAAACGGTGTATCCATTAAAGTTGCTAAATATGCCGGGACAGATAAGGTTGATCTGATCGAAAATGAGGAGTATGGATATTGTTCTTTGATCAAAGCGACAAATCAAGTCTTAGAGAAGATGAAAGTTGAAAACGTCACGAAAGCAAAAGTAACGAGTACCAAGAGAATAGAAAAGAATTTGATCGAGCCTGTACCATTGAGGGAGGCATTGATAAATGCTATTGTGCATAACGATTTCTCCAGAGAAATACCGCCTGTTTTTGAGATTTTTAGTGATCGTATGGAATTTACATCATATGGTGGACTTATATCAGGTCAGAGTAAAGAGGATTTCTTCAGTTGTAGCAGTATGCCGCGAAACAGAGAGCTAATGAGGGTTTTTAAAGATGTGGGATTAGTAGAGCAGCTTGGATCAGGCATGAGCCGTATTTTAAAATACTATGATAGAGACATTTTTGAAATATCGGATCATTTTATAAAAGTGGTTTTCCCATTTTCTTTGTCAATCCGAAAAAGAACAGATCTTATTGATAAGAAAAATGGTCTAGATTGTGTTGTGGGATATGAAGGTGACATAGTAAATGACATAGAAAACGGTGTGCGGTGTGAAAATGACATAGTAAATGACACAGAAAATGGTGTGCGGTGTGAAAATGACATAGTAAATCTTTCGAGAAATATAAAAAACATTGTTAATAACAAGGAAAAGAATGAACAGATAATTTTGTCTATTTTAGAAGCAACACCTAGTATTACAATAAGGATTATCAGTGAAAATACAGGGTTTAGTAACAGTAAAGTCAATCGAATTATAAAGAAGTTAAAACAAGAGGGGAAAATTGAAAGAAGGGGATCTGACAAAAAAGGCTACTGGATAATTTGCAAATAGAAGTAATTAAGGATTTAATTGTGCAGACATTGTCTGCACAATTTTGTTTTTGTATGACGGGCATGCCGTCAGTCTGTGGTGAAAGTCCACAAGGGACGTAGTTGCCGACGAACCCCATAGCAACTCCCAAGGTTTACATCGTGAGGTGTGGCGAGAAGAAGGGATAGCGAAATCGTAGCTTGACGGACAGAAACCTGATATAAGGCGTACATGGTGGATAAGCTGGCAAAACGCAGCGAAGTCCTAAAGGCAACCGTAACCCATGTGCGTAGATCAGGCAAGTAGACGAGGAAAGACTGGCAGGCTTATCCCGTGAGGTCTCACAGGCGGCAATTCTGTAGTAGTAACAACGAACTGTGAGAAGTCAGCAGAGGCCGTAGTAGGCAAAGCCCTGAACTGGCCGGTGTTGTAATCGATCGCTTTGGACATGATGTGTGGTTGATTCCGTAGGGAGAAGATCATTTTAAAACCAGAGTTCTGGTATCAGTAAGTCCGCAGTTCTTTGGTTGGGTAACTGGTATCGGATCCGGAATGAAGATCACGGGACCGGATAATGTGAAGGCTGAATATAAAGCATATCTGCAGGATGTGCTTGAGAATTATTTATCGGTTATAGGTGAGATTATGGTAGAAGTATCAAAACGTGATTGGAAATTGTTCCGTGAGAAACTTCCTGGTTGGCAGGAAAGTTATATGGAACGTTTATGCAAGGAATATGTAGAGTTGCTGACCTGTGATAAGAAGGGTTCTGAACGATTCTGGGCACTGGAAGAGCGTATCAAAAAAGATCGCAAAGCTCCTGGCGTTATTCTATCGGTCAGTAAATCTGATATGCTGATTGATCTTGTTCGGTTAGTTCAGGATGAGGTGATTGGCCTTGGGGATCTGTCTGATTTTAGTGAAGACGTGCAGGAGAGAGTGAAATTCATGGTGCAGCGCTGGTAATGTGAATGTGGTAAAATATGCATTTTCGGGTCTTCATATAACCTGGAAATGCATTTCTTTGATGACTAAAAGGTAAGGTTGACACGTTGATTGTTTGGCCGTATACTGATATCATAAATAAAAGGTAGGCCACCTAAAATACATGAAGGAGGTCCTGATATATGGATGAGTTATATCAGCAGATTATTAATATTTATAAAGAGACGGGTTCTGTAAAGAAGACAGCAGAGGAGCTTGGTACATATCCAATCAAAGTACGAAGAGTACTAATTACGGAGGGCTTATGGCACAGTAAAACCAGTGAACAGGTAGCAGATTTGCTTGCAAAGGGCAAAAGTGTAGCTGAAATAGCCGAGGAGCTTGTTATATCGGAGAAGAATGTTCAGTCTTATATGCCCTATTCACGTGGGCAGTATGGAGGGGAAGACAGAAGTAACGAAGCGATTCGAAGTGAGGAATATAGAGGACGGATGCAGCAGGCAGCTAAAAATCAGGTTACCAATACAGAAGCACGTTCAAAAAAGAAAGAGAATGATATTCAGGAGCAGCGTCGTCTTCTTGAAGAATTAAGATCCGAAAAAGAACGGCTGCTGAAAGAGAAAAAAGAATTCTGGGACATGATCGAAGCAGAGATGAAGCGGGTTCCTATGGCAATGCAGCTTCATCTGGAACTGGACCTGGGATATTTCGCAGATGAACATAAGGAAGTTCTTAGAAGATACGGAAGAATGAAGGATGGAATTACCAGAGATTTTATTGTTCCGGGTAATATGACACTGCATGGTCTTCATTATGCAATCATGAAAGCTTTTGGATGGCAAAACAGCCACCTTCATAGCTATGTTCCATATGAGGATGAATTCAAAAAAATGACAGATGGGGGATTGGTAAAAGAGTGGACCCGTCAGGTTGGTATGTATTTTCGTTTTCCCAGTGAGAATTATGAAGATATATATTGGGACGATGATTATGAGGAAGGTGAAAGCTTTAAGACCTGGCTGAAATCCAAGTATTGTGGACCATACTCCTATGAAGGCGTGGGAGAGCATTACATTCCTGCACAGATTGAAGTAGACAGATTCCGAAAGGACTGGCCTGCTATTCAGAAGAAAACAACAGATCAGAGAACGTGGAATGTCTACATGGAAGGTCAGTGTGAGGAAATGCTGGAACGCCCGATGCTTTGGACTGTACTAAAAACACCGGCTGAACAGGCAGATTGGGATTCATGGAAACAGGAGAAAGAGGCCGCACTGAAACAAGTTGAGAAAAAACGTAAGGACATTATCAAAAAATACAGACAGCTGACAGCCCGTATGGACCAGATCGTTGAAGAGGCAGGAACGCATTTTGACGAAGAAGGAAATCCGACGATCGACATGGTTCCCTATTTCCGGGAGATGGAGGAACTGGACCGTGAATTAGAAATGCTGTGTATTGATTATAATCCTGAACCAATTCCGGCATTATCTGCATTGTGTTATCGATATGACTATGGCGATGGGTGGGAGATTAAAATCACCTGTACCAATGCCTGGTACGACAAAACCGTTTATGCCAGGGATGAAGAAGGCGATATGCTTCATGATAAGAATGGATTCGTTCCTGAGAAAGCTTTGTTTGTAGATGCCTTTGGTCAGCAAATAGACGGAGAGTTTCTGGACAAGTTGAGAGATATTCAGCGTAAGGAAAAACCAATCTGCATTGCCTGGGATGGAATGAGTCTTGTGGATGATGTTGGTGGTGTTGGAGGTTTTTGCGAATTCCTTGAGACGATTAACGGTGATAATCCGGAAGAGAAGAAAAGCTATAAAACGTGGGCAAGGAGTCTGGGATGGACCGGACGCATGCCAAAACCAGAAAACATGCTGTAGCTGTCGGGATTTTTGCACATTGTTTTATGCTACATTTTAGGAGCAGACGGGGAGTCTCTAAAAATTAGCGGGATGATCTGGCTTGTACGGATCCGGATTTTCTCCTGAAAACACTTGGCAAGATGGGGCTTGTGATCCATTCCTTTGCAAATGGATGGGATGAGTCACCGGTAGCTACAGAGGTCTATTCGGCTCCAATTAAGTCCATTGGAAACAGCACGACTACGCCTCGTGATCTGGAAAATGATCTGGATGTTCAGATTATCTTTATGGCATTGGCAGAGAGTGTATCGGCCAGACTCAGGAAGCATGGATTTAAAATGTAACACTGTGGCAATCTCCATCCGGGATAATAGTCTCTATCATTTTTCCAGGCAGATGCATCTGCGAGAGTACCGACTTTACGGCAGAGTGTATGCTTCGGTATATTAGAAATACGGGGAAGTGCAGCATGGAGATGATTGTCGATGAGATGCTGGCTATTTTGAATGATCGTGATGCATATGTTCAGAAACAGATTGAAAAGAACAGGAGAATTGATTTGGACGATTTATTTATCAGAGGTTTTGATATTCGATGGAATGAGGAATTACAGGATTCTTATGTGTATCAGATTCCGGCGATTGCGAATATTGACCATTTTGAATTTAAGAGTAATATTACATTTTTCGTAGGAGAGAACGGATCCGGTAAATCCACATTGCTGGAGGCATTTGCTGTAGCATGTGGTCTGAACCCGGAAGGTGGTACAGCCAATTATAGATTCAGTACTTATGATGACTATTCGGATCTGGCTTCAGCAATCAAACTTCGAAAAGGTGTCTCTAAACCCAAATGGAGGTATTTCCTTCGGGCAGAGAGTTTCTATAATGTCGCATCTGCTTTGATGACAAAGTATAACGATGATGGTAAGATGCAGGATCTTCACGCCAGATCTCATGGGGAAAGCTTTCTGGATTTTATCCAGAGAGCAGACCAGCCGGGACTCTATATCATGGATGAGCCCGAGGCGGCTCTTTCTCCGCAGAGACAGCTGACATTATTAATCCATCTTGTGAAGATGGCCAAGAAGGGAGCACAGTTTGTAATCGTAACACATTCGCCGATTTTGCTTGCCATCCCGGATGCGGATATTTTTTCTTTTGATGAAGGTAGCATCCGGCAGATTCGGTACGAGGATACGGAAAGCTATCAGATTACAAAGATGTTCCTGGATAACAGGGAATATATGCTGAAGAGATTACTTGCGGAGGATGATGACGAGTAAGGGATGGCTATTATACTACGTGTAGAATGACAACCGTAATAGAAGTTGATAAGATTAAAGTATTTCAATTATTGTGAAATACTGTACGGGTTAAGGAGGGATCAGATGCTTAAGAAAAGAAGAAAAAAGGCCCTCGAGGAAGGACACACAAATAATATATGGAACAGGCACGATTTCGTAATGTGCGGTTTGGGAGAAAAAAGCAGAACTCTGGCAATCGTGAAGCATGTTAGAAAGTGTATCAAGTGGAGTAAGCAGAGAATTGTCAGAGGATATGCGGATTCGGATATCTGGAATATGTATGGATATCTGCAGGTATTACTGCCGGACATGCTGGAACACCTGAAAAATCATCGTTGCGGTTCTCCGGGCTATCTTGGAGAGAATTATACAAACGAGGATGGGATTCTTGTAAACGATACTTGCCATGAGGTCTGGGATAAGATATTGGACCGTATGATTTTTCTTTGGAGAGAAACCGATGAAGAAACATGCTCTAAAAAGAATTCATACGAAGAGGAATATATGAAAGCTCTCGATGAATTCAGAGATAAATATGATGTACTTGGGAAAAAACTTCAGACACCGGAAGAACTGGAAGCCAACCGAAAACGAGACGGCGGTGGAACTGTCCACTTTATGAGTGAACTACCCGAATACAAAGAAATATCGAAAAAATACATGGATGAAGAAAAGAAGTTAGAACAGTACAGAATCGCCTGTAAAGATGAAGTTATGGATCTGATGAGAGAACACTTCTTTGCCTTGTGGGACTAAAAATACTGAAGGAGCAAATGCCGATGATTTTTATAACCGGTGACTGCCACGGAAATTTTGAACGGTTCAATCCGAGCATTTTCCCTGAGCAGAAAGAGATGACAAAAGAAGATTACGTGATTATCTGTGGCGACTTCGGCGGTGTGTGGCACAAGGATGAAGAAAGTCCGGAAGAAACAATGGTTCTGGACTGGCTGGATTCCAGGCCGTTTACTACATTGTTTGTGTGTGGTAATCATGAGAACTTTGATCGCTTATACCAATATCCGGTAGAGGACTGGCACGGCGGAAAAGTGCATAAAATCAGAGACTCTGTTCTTCATCTCATGAGAGGGCAGGTATTTGAAATTGAAGAAAAGAAGATATTCAGCTTCGGAGGGGCCAGCAGCCATGATATCCAGGGCGGAGTGTTGGAACCGGATGATCCGGAGTTTGAAAAAAAGTATGCCACATTAAGCAGAGGATACTTGCCATTTCGTATCAATCATTGGAGCTGGTGGAAGCAGGAATTACCATCGGAGGAAGAGATGGAGGAAGGCCGACAGAATTTGGAGAAGGACCGTGGAATCAGGGAAATTGTAAAATATGGCATTGCCTTTGCAGGGAAAAACGTGGAGATTGCGATAGGCTGAAATTTCAAAGCAGATGCATACAAGGGCAACTAAACGAAAATAATATTCCGCAATATATCAAAATACAATTGATATGTTGCGGAATATTTAATATATTATGCGAAATATATTGCGGAGCGTGCTAAAGAAGTGATGTGAATGAAGACGGTGAATGAAGAATGAAAACTTGAGTGAAACCAATGTTATTGCTGTTTTAGCATTATATATAGAGAAAAAATCTCCAAATAAAGAATTTTATATTGAAATTTGCATACAATAGAACTATAATGAAATTCCAGAAGAAGTAAGGGAGGTGGCAAGCGATGTTGATTAAGATTTCTGTTGAGAATTTCAAATCTTTCGATAAGAAAGAAGAATTGTCGATGCTTTCTTCAAGCAAAATTCAGACCAATAAAAGTCATCGCTTGAAAATTAAACAAACAACGTTATTGAAAAATGCTGTGGTCTACGGAGCAAATGCATCCGGAAAATCGAATTTAGTTACCGCTGTTGCTTTTATTAGGAATGTGCTTATGGAGGCCCTTCCTGTAGGTTCTGTTAATGATTTTTGCAGAAATAATATGAAGAATAAAGATCGTGAAAGTGTGTTTGAAATCCAGTTTACGGTTGGAGATACGTTTTATGCCTATGGTTTTTCTGCTATATTAAGCCAGAGAAAAATTACCGAAGAATGGCTGTTTGAATTAATGCAGGATGGCTCGGCGCATAACCTGTTTATGAGAGAAGGAGATAAAGCGCCTGTTTTAGGGGAAAAGGTAAATCCGACAACTGCAGAAAAGAATCGATTTGCAGTATATTCTGAAGATTTTGCAGGTCATGATACACAGTTGTTCCTGACCGAAATGAATCGTGGTAAGAAGTACACTGAAAATTCCAAACTGAAGTTTTTCTTCCAGACATTTGATTGGATCATGAACAATATCGTGATTATCAATCCTCGTATTGGTATTTCAAATACGGATGCATATTATAGTGCGGAGTCATTAGAAAATATCAGTAATCTGATAAAAACATTTGATACAGGTGTCAGCGATATTAAGACCAGGGTTATCTCTGTGGATGAAATGGGGAAAATGATACCAGCTGAGGTGCTGGCAGGAATATTTGCACATCTGAAAAAGCAGATGCAGATGACAAATCTTAACCAGATACAGATGACCTGGCGAATCGATGAAGGTTTCTTTAATATTCGTATAAAGGAGAATTCAGAACCGGAAATCACGACACTGGTTCTTAAACACGGTAAGTCTGTATTTGATTTCAACTTTGCTGAAGAATCGGACGGCACAAAGAGACTTTTTGATCTTATCGATATGCTTATGACAAAACAGCAGGATATGGTGTTTATTGTCGATGAATTGGAAAGAAGTCTTCATCCAAAACTGACAGAACACTTCCTGAAATTATTTATGGAAGCACATAAAGATTCCAGAATGCAGCTTATTTTCACAACCCATGAGGATACTATCATGGATCAGGAATTATTCCGCCGGGATGAAATCTGGTTTGTGGAAAGGGATGCTGATAATGCCAGCAAGATCTATTCGCTGGATAGATTTAAGGAGCGATACGATAAGAAGTTAAGTAAAGCCTATCTCGATGGTCGTTATGGAGCGATTCCTGTGTTCAGGCAGTTTACCTTTCGAAAGGAGGGGTAAATAATGCCGGTCCATACTTACACCAATTGGAATTCGCGACCATCAGATCGTGAGGAACAGGTAGAGCCTTACAGGAAGTACTATTTTATATGTGAAGGTGCCAATACAGAAACATTTTATTTCGAAAAGCTGATTGATTTGAGAAAGGATCTGGGGATACACCCATTGATCGACATCAGACTGTGGGAGAAGACAGAAGGAGATCGAAACATTTCGTTCGCAAAGAACCTTGTAAGATTTGCATATGAGCAGAAAAGTCTTGAAAGCAACGGCTTTGATGTTGAAAGAGATAAAATGATCATTGTCTTTGATGGAGATATCTTTGAAGAAAAGGTACAGGGCTATGATGAACTGATTGCTTCGATAGAAGAGAATGACATCGCAGCAGTATCCAATCCGGGCTTTGAATTGTTTTTACTTCTTCATGTTGATGGAAGTTATGAGAAATATATTCAGGGACACGAAGCAGATTTTCTGACAATGGTGGATGGAAAATATGCATACGCATACAATGCATTATTAGAAGCAACAGGCATGAACGCAAAGAAAAATCCCCAGATTGGAACTCTGGCAGAGAATGTTTTGGTTGCCATTGAGCAGGAACGATTGATCAATCAAGATATTCATCAGTTAAAAGGAAGAGTTAGTAGTAATATCGGACTAATTATTGATGGAATCATAAATGAGGAACCTGAAATATAGTTTCTGTTATGTGGATGAAAATCTTCTTTGCGTTTCCAAATATAAATTTCACTTTTTGCCAACTCGCCCAGACTTGCAGTTTTCTTTGCATAAAACCATGCTCTGGCTAATGGTAGCCAAGTTGGCGACCATTAAAAGTCGAAAGATCTTTATGTACATTGTTGCATTGTATGGAAATGAGTGATATATGTATCTTACCGATACCAGCTTAATCAGCTGGAGCGAGGGAAAGTTTTGACCACCGGAGCAGTCCTTCTAAGCGCCAGCTGATGAATCCCTACGAAATAGCAAAGCAGCGAAGCCGGTGACGAATAAGAACTCCATTGCCCAAATCAGGGGTACACAATGCGTGTATTTTGGGGTATAATATAAATGTAGAGATCATAAAAACAGGTCAATAATTTAATAGAGTTATCAATTCCGAGAAAGTACGGAATCGGTAGCCGATAAATCTATTGGCGTCGTTATAAGCACTCATTTTTTACTGTTTGGCAATTCGGTACTGAGAACTAAATTAGCTCATGCCAACATTTTGCAAACAAAACAGGCCGAAACGGGGCTGATCTGGGACCATATAAGAACTGACAATCAGGTGCCCACGATAGCTAAAAAACCCCGCAAATCAAGGCTTTTCAAGAACTTCATAAGACAGCGATAAACCAGGAGCAAGGTACCGAGTGCCTTGCTCCTAAGCGGTAGGTCGGAGGTTCAAATCCTCTTAGCGACGCCAAAAACTCCGCCGAAAACGTTGATTTTTCAAGGTTTTCGGCGTTTTCTTTTTCCCAAGAAAAATCGAACACATAACAAACAGCGATTAGCAGGAAGCATTTTTGCTAATCGGAAGTGACCATGGTGAACTCGAACTTTTGATTTTTGTCACCGATTAGCTTGCTAATGATTAGCAGAAAAATTTCGATTTTTGCTAATCAAATTGCCTCTCCTGCTAATTTGCCGAAAAATCATGCAAAAAACCTTGCTAATTGGATGGGCGAATGTTACCGAGTAAAAGGCATTTTTTTGAAGTTTATTTCGTTCTTTTGCTGGCATATTTGAGGGGGTACACCGCTTCTCGTATAATGATGCTGTAAGGAGGTGCATCGTATCAGTACCAATGCAGCCTATCTGAAAAATGAAATCAAATACCCGGTTGTCTTTGAGTACGCCGGTCAGGATACCGCTGTCGTTTCCATTACTGCCAATGAGGGCGAAGCCATTGAAAATGATGGTGCCATTAGTTACGGGCAGCAAACCGGTTGGGCTGTGAGCTGGCGTAGCGCTTCACCAAGGGAAAACACGCCTTTAGTGTCTGCACACATATAGACAGGAGGCATATCCATAATCACATCATTTTCGATGCCGCCGCCCTGGACTATCAGCGGAAGTTTCGGAACTTTTGGATCAGTATCCGGGGATTCAGGCGGCTCAATGAATACCATCTGCATTGAGAATGGATATTCCATCGTAAAGAACCAGAAGCCACATGGAAAGAGCTATAACAAGTGGCTGAGTGAGCTGGTGAACACACGGAAAGCACCTACAGAGTTTTTTCATCTGCCATATTGTTTTTTGTTAGGTATTGTAATAACAATTTGAACTGCCCTATTGACAGCGAAAGTACTTCATGGTATATTGATACCGGTGGAATTGATACCGTTAGAATTAACTCTTGGAGGTGATGTAATGGCAAAGCGCATAGAAGGTGTAACAGAGAAACTGTTGGAGTGTGCAAAAGAAGAATTTTTAGCCAACGGTTATGAAAATACTTCTCTGCGCATCATTGCGGAAAAGGCCGGATATACCAAAGGTGTCATCTACATCCGTTACCCCGACAAGGAAAGCCTGTATCGTGCTTTAGTAGAACCTGTGGCAGATGGTCTTTGCAATTATTTAAAAAATGCTTTGGAAGGCTTCAAAGCTCTGCCGGGCGAAGTGCAGAAAGCGAATGAAAGGTCGTATGCAGACGAAGGATTTCAAAAGTTTTTTGGGTATATCTATGAAAATTTTGATATATTCAAAATCCTTTTGATGAGTGGGGAAACGAAAGTCTATCAGGAATTTTTACACAGACTTGTTGAAATTGATACAGATTGTACCACGAAATTTATTGAGCAAACGAATAACGATGCTTTTTCTTCTGGAAGATTAACACCAGAATTAGCACACATCTTATCATACGCCTTTTACTCAGGTTTATTTGAAATCGTGATCCATAACATGCCGCAGGAACGGGCATCTGAGCATATCGGCAAGTTAAGAAAATTTTACAACACTGGTTGGAAAACGATTTTTGAGGGTGATGAAGCAGAGCAAGTGAATGGAGAAAGGGGGAGTGTTTCTTGACTGACACTGAAACTTGGGTAGACACCGATGGATGGGTTTATTGCCCTGCTTGCGGAGCAAAGACTCGTACAAAAATCCACCCGGATACCGAGGCGCACCGATGGCCGTTATATTGCCGGAAGTGCAACCGGGAAAGCATTGTAGATATTAAAAATATGGTCATTCAATTATCATCCGAGCCAGACGCAGCGACGCCGAGCCGATAATTTGATGGAACGTAATTCCTCAAATTATCGGCTTTTCTTTTTTTTGCAAAACGGTTAGCTAAATCTAACCATGGTGAGAACAAGGAGTTTTATTATGGACAAAAGGAAATTAGAAAATCCGTTATCCCGGTTAATGGGATTGGCGGGGAAACAAAAGAAAAAATATGCACTATCAATCGTTCTGGCAATCTTGGGTGTTGCGGCTGGAATTATTCCTTATTTTGCTGTTGCAAGAATGCTGATCGCACTGATCGGCGGCACAAAAGAGATTTCATTTTTTGCCGGATACTGCCTGATGGCGGCAGCTGGATATTTGCTGAAAGTGCTGTTTTCTATTTGGTCAACATCCGTATCGCATACCGCCACCTTTGAGGTTTTGAAAGAAATTCGCAAAAAACTGATTTCAAAACTCTCCCGCCTGCCTATGGGTGTGATTTTAGACACCCCTTCCGGGCGGCTTAAGGATACCATTGTTGACCGTGTCGAGGGATTGGAAACAACATTGGCTCATATGATACCGGAAATATCGGCGAATATGTTGATTCCCGTTATCCTGCTGATTTATGTTTTTGTTTTGGACTGGCGGATGGCTTTAGTCACTCTGATTACTCTACCCCTGGGAATGTGTTTTGTAATGATTATGTTTCGCACCTATCCGGCAAAGTATGAGGGTTCCGTTCAAGCAAGCCAGCAGATGAATAATGCCGTTGTAGAGTATGTAAACGGTATTGAGGTGATAAAAGCATTCAGTCAAAGCGCAAAATCATATCAAAAATATACAGATGCAGTAAATTATGATGCGTCTTATTTCTATAACTGGATGAAAAGCTGCCAGTGGCCCATGTCGGCTTATACTGCCATTTGTCCCGCAACGCTTTTAACCGTACTGCCCATTGGGTTCCTATTTTATGCGGGTGGCAGTCTTGCTATGACGGATTTTATTACAGTCATTATTATTTCTTTAGGAATTATCGGCCCTATCCTCGCCGCCAGCAATTATATGGACAGTATCGCCGCGATGGGAACGGTAGTCGGCGAGATCTGCGGAATTTTGGATGAGGAAGAACTGGTTCGCCCGATGGAAGAAGTCGAGTTGAAGGATTTGACCATTGAAATGAATCAGGTGACGTTTTCCTATCATGCGGATAAGAAAGAGATTTTGCATGGAATTACGCTGAAAATAAGACCCGGAACTGTTACCGCATTGGTTGGACCGTCTGGTAGCGGAAAAAGCACTATTGCAAAGCTGATTGCAGGATTTTGGGATGTGGGCGGAGGCGAGATCACGCTTGGAGGCTGCGATCTGAAAAAAATACCGCAGAGCCAGCTTGCAGATCATATTGCCTATGTATCACAGGACAATTATCTGTTTGACGATACAGTGCGGGAAAATATACGCATGGGACGGAAAGGCGCTACGGATGCCGAAGTGGAACAGGCCGCAAGAGATGCGGGCTGCGATGAATTTATTCGGGAACTGGAACAGGGATATGACACCCGTGTCGGCAGCGCCGGTGGTCATTTATCTGGCGGTGAACGCCAGCGAATTGCCATCGCCCGCGCTATGCTGAAAAATGCTCCTATCGTAATTTTGGATGAGGCCACCGCCTATCTTGACCCGGAGAATGAGGCTGTTTTACAGACGGCCATTGGAAAGCTGGTTTCTGGAAAAACCTTGATCGTAATCGCACACCGGCTCTCCACCATTACCGATTCCGATCAGATTGTTGTTGTAAAAGAGGGCGAAATTGAAGATATAGGAAGGCATGATGAATTGCTGCACAGGTCTCCTTTGTATCAGGAGATGTGGAACGCGCATATTGGAGCAAAGGACGGTGATTAAGAATGATTGGCGTATTTAAGAAAATTTGGAGCTTTGCTGGTTCTGAGCAAAAGAATATCCTCAATTCGATTATTTGGGGATTTATCAATGCAGTTTTTTATGCGGCTCAACTTGGCGCACTTTTTATGATTCTCGATGCGCTGGTAACAGGAAATACAGATAACTCTGCTTCGTTGGCTGCATTTGGGATTATGGTATTAAGCATTGCCGGTAGAATCGTGACACAGTACATATCGCAGCTTCAGCGTACCCACGCCGGATATTTTATGGTTGCTGATAAACGTGTGCAGATTGGTGATAAATTGAAAGTGGTTCCTATGGGTTACTTCAACCAAAACAGTTTGGGCAATATCACGGCAATCGCCACTACGATTTTGAGTGATGTAGAAAATGCCGCACCTGTTGTTTTGGTTACTTCCCTTGGTGGTTTTCTGACTTCGTTTGTATTTTGCCTTGCGATTCTCATTTTTGACTGGAGTATCGGTATGATCGTGTTTGTGGGGATTATCCTGTTCCTTGTCGTGGTCTCTCTCATGGAGAAGAAATCCAGATCAGACGTGCCGAAGAGACAGGCCGCACAGGCCATACTTGTGGAAACGGTTCTGGAGACGATTCAGGGAATGAGCGTTGTAAAAGCCTTCAACCTTGATTATAACAAAGGGAAAAAGGTTGACAATGCCATTGATGAAAGCTTCCGAAAAAACATGGTGCTGGAAAAAGCGATGAATCCATATGTAGCAATCCAACAGGTTATTCTGTATCTGTTCAGCGTGCTGGTCATATTTGCTTCGGTCTGCTTTTATCTGGATGGCAGTATGTCGCTGGTATACTGTTTGATGATGATGGTTGCGTCCTTTATGGTATATGAACAGCTTAAAATCGCAGGCAGCAGCATGGCAAATTTGCGTATTACAGAAAATTCCATCAACCGGGCAAACGAGATTGATGATGTTCCGGTCATGGATGAAAAAGGACGTACCATTACACCGGATTCCCACAACATTCAGTTTCATGACGTAACATTCTCTTATGAGAAACGGCCTGTTCTAAAATCGGTTTCTCTGACAATCCCGGATAAGAGCTTGACTGCGATTGTCGGGCCTTCCGGTTCCGGCAAGACGACCCTTTGCAATCTGATTGCCCGCTTTTGGGATGTGAACAGCGGCGGCATCTCCATCGGAGGACGGGATGTGAAGGAATATACCTTTGATAGCCTGCTGAAAAACATCAGTATGGTATTCCAGAATGTCTATCTCTTTGATGATACGATTGAGAATAATATCAAGTTTGGAAAACCGGAAGCCACCCACGAGGAGGTTATTGAAGCCGCAAAGAAGGCTTGCTGTGATGATTTCATTTCAACTCTGCCGGATGGTTATAACACCGTAATCGGCGAAGGCGGCGCTTCTCTTTCCGGCGGTGAAAAGCAAAGGATTTCCATTGCCAGAGCCATGTTAAAGGACGCGCCCATTGTTATCTTTGATGAGGCAACGGCGAATGTTGACCCGGAAAACGAAGACCGTTTGCAGGCGGCGATCGAAGCTCTTACCAAAGATAAAACGGTCATTATGATTGCCCATCGACTGAAAACGGTTCGGAACGCGGATCAGATCGTTGTATTGAATAAAGGGCAGATTGTCCAGCAGGGTACGCACGAGCAGCTCGTGGAACAAGGCGGAATCTATTCCGATTTCATTGGCCGACGCAAACAGGCAATCGGATGGAAAATATAATTAACAATAGAAAGGACAACGAAAATGGAAAAGAAACGAATTGGAGTTAAGGATCTTGTCAATATCGGTATTTTTGCAGTACTTTATTTCATCGCATTTTTTATTGCCGGGATTACTGGATTTATACCGGTCATGACGGTATTTTATTCGGTGGTGCTTGCCGTCCTCGGAGGAATCCCCTGCATCCTGTTTTTTACTAAGACAGATAAATTCGGAATGGTCACGATTCTTTGTCTGCTTATGGGAATTGTGACTTTCGTGATGGGATATGGGCCTTACGCCATTGGCACGAGCCTGATCTGTGGGCTTGCCGCTGATTTTATCCTGAGAGTTGGGCAATACAAAAGCTGGAAACATATGTTGATTGCTTATTGCGTGTTCAGCGAGTGGGTCATTGGTTCCCAGGTTATCATGTTCCTTTATAAAGACGCTTATCTGGAAAGCTACCGCGCCAGTCAGGGGGACGCCTATGTGGAGGCCGTGTCTGCCGTAGTGAAAAGCTATATGATTCCCGTTGACATTGTGTGTGTGATTGTGGGCGCAATCGTAGGCGCGTATATTGGCCGTGCTATCTTAAAAAAGCATTTCAAACGTGCGGGGATCGTATGATGGCAGACAAAGTGGGAAAACACAGTCAACTATCCGTTGTTTCCTTCGACCCAAGGACAAAGCTCTATGCTCTGCTGATTTTCAATATTGTCATGTTGACATCGCTGACGGAAGGTGTTTCCGTCTACTTAAAACCATTTCTGGCCATTCTTGCGTTCTTGTTTCTACTGAACGCAAGAATGACGAAAACAGCGGTTATTTACCTTGTGTTATATGTGGTTTCGTGGAATGCGGAATTTTTCTTACAGTATATATCCGGCATGAGCCTCGGCGGGTTTCTGATTCGATTTTTCAGTCACATGATTACCCGAATTGTCCCCGGATTTATGTTTGCGTATTATATGCTCAGAACAACACGGGTAAGCGAATTTATTGCGGCTATGAAACGAATGCACATCAGTCAGAAATTGATCATTCCCGTCTCCGTCATGTTTCGCTTTTTCCCAACCGTAGGAGATGAATATGCTTCCATTCAAGACGCTATGCGGCTTCGGGGAATTGGAATCCGAAAAGACCCTATTGCGATGGCAGAATATCGCCTTGTGCCATTGATCGTTTCTTTGGTAAAAATCGGTGATGAATTGTCTGCCGCTGCTGTTACGAGAGGTCTTGGCCGTCAGAATGAGCGAAGCAATTACTGTACAATTGGATTCAAGGCATGTGATATATGCTTACTACTTTTAATGACAGGCGTATTTCTTGTCTATCTTATCTGTTAGGGAGGTCTGCTATGATTAAATTTCAGAATGTATCGTTTGGCTATAAAGACAGCGCACAGAAAAACAGCCTGCGGCAGATTAGTTTTCATGTTCCCAAAGGTCAGGTAGTCCTTTTGTGCGGAAAATCTGGTTGCGGAAAAACAACGATCACACGGTTAATCAATGGCCTGATTCCCTATTACTATGACGGGACTTTAGAAGGAGAAGTGCTTGTCGCAGGAAAAAAGGTTTCCAAACAGCCTGTTTGCGAAACGGCAAAGCTGGTAGGATCAGTATTTCAAAATCCGCGCTCTCAGTTTTTTAATGTGGATTCTACCAGTGAGATCGTATTTGGCTGCGAGAATATGGGCTGGCCTGTTCCCGATATTAAAAAGCGTTTGGAACAAATATCTTATGATTTTGACCTTGATAATTTGCTGGAACGGAATTTGTTTCACCTCTCCGGCGGTGAAAAGCAAAAAATCGCCTGTGCTTCTGTTACAATGCCCGACCCCGATGTGATGGTCTTAGACGAGCCTGCCTCAAATCTGGACTGCCGTTCTATACAGATACTTACGGATATTATCGCTGTGTGGAAGAACAATGGAAAAACTGTAATCATTGCGGAACATCGCTTGAATTATCTGAAAGCGGTTGCTGATAGGGTGATCTATATGGAGGATGGGCAAATTGCGGAGGATGTTCCCGCAAAGCAGTTTTGGAACCTTCCGGTAGAGGTAATTAAGCAGAGAGGACTTCGTTCCATTGTTCCAGTAACATTCGAGAGAGTGCCACCCATGTATCATGGAAACGGCATATTGGAAATGAAAAACTTTCATTTTTCCTATAATGGCGTACTGGATTTGGATATACCGTCTTTATCTATTCCTGCGGGAGCTGTTGTCGGCATTATCGGTAACAATGGTTCCGGGAAAACAACTTTTGCCCGGTGCCTTTGCGGATTGGAGAGGAAAGCTACCGGTGAGATTAGTATAGAAGGTGAAGTATTAAACCGCAAAAAGAGATTGAAAAACAGTTACCTTGTCATGCAGGATGTGAACCACCAGCTTTTTACAGAGAGCGTGGAAGAAGAAGTCTTGATTGGTATGCCGGGAGGTGAGGAAAAAAATCGACCAGAAGCTGAAAACATCTTAAAAAGTATGGATTTACTTCCACTAAAGGAGTTGCATCCACTTTCTCTCTCCGGTGGCCAAAAACAGCGTGTTGCTGTGGCAAGCGCATTGTCGTCGAGAAAGAAAATATTAGTATTTGATGAACCGACAAGTGGACTTGACTATCACCACATGATTGAAGTGGCGGAAAATATCCGCCAACTTTCTGCGATGGGTAAGACGCTGTTCATCATCACACATGATCCAGAACTGATTGCCGAGTGCTGCAATTTCTTTATTTTCATGGAGATGGGGAGGATTAAATGGAGCGGCGGGTGGTCTGCTGATAACCGACAACGCTTGCGGGATTTCTTCTCCGTAATTCAAGAAATGTAGGAAATCGAGTTCAAAGAAAGGAGGCGCACCAAGATTTTCTCTTTAATTGCCCGTGAAGCGATTACGAAAATACAAAAAAGGCAGGAACAAGAGCGAGAAGAGTTTATGAAGCCAGCAATAACTCCGTCCGGGGAGGACTATCTGGAAACCATCCTTGTTCTCCAAAAGAAACTCGGTATGGTACGCTCCGTAGACGTGGCTCGGCACATGGAGGTGTCAAAGCCAAGTGTATGCCATGCGGTGGCGACTTTGCAGAATGGCGGCTTTCTTACAATGGATGAAGATCACTTTCTCCATTTGACCGATGTGGGCCGCGAGGTGGCCGAAAAGATTTATGAACGTCATTGCTTCTTTACAGAACAGCTTATCGCGGCAGGTGTTGATCCCGAAACTGCAGAAGTCGATGCCTGCCGGATAGAACATGTAATCAGTAATGAAAGTTTTGAACGGTTGAAAGAAGCCGCCTTTAGAAATCAAGAAAACGAGATTTCTGCCCTGTCAAAAGAGATAAAGGATAAGCCCACCGAATAAAAAAAACGGTGTTTCGGTGGGCGGCTTCATCATGCCTGATTACACATCTTCCCTCTGAACCCGTTTTGGGTTTGGAGGGATTTTTTATGTGCTGGTCTGCTTCAGCCGCCCTGTTGCTTATTCAAAGCAGCAATTACCTACATAATTTCATACAGGAATGAGGATAGCCTCTCAAAAAAATCTTCTGCTGTTGGTGGTACTCTCACGCCCCTAATGTAGAAGTTTTAGCTCTACAGCATAGTTCTCATTTTTCTTACTGCCGCAAAGGTTTAACAGCCTTTGCGGTTTTTTGTTTGTCGATATTTGTCGTGAAAAAGGACAAGCCTTCTTCCGGTATCGGCTGCCGTTCTCCCCCTTTTCCAATCTGAATGTTCAAACAAATCAGATTGGAGGTAAGGAGAATGGCATATAACCATGGAAAAGCAGAGTATAAATGGAAACTCTGGAAAGAGAAAGAAGAAAAAATTTTAAGAGACAGCGGTGTTACTGAAGATACGATTGAAGCAATCCGTCTCTATGACCGCCAGGTGTTTAATTCAGACAGACGCTATTATGAGCGCGTGCAGGAAACAGGTACATATCTGGATACCGTAGCAGCATCCACAGATCAGGCAGAACTGAAAACAGTACAGGACTTCCTGGATCATATTGAGAATCAGGAATTGTATCATGTGCTGATCACCGTGGACAGGCTTACACTGCAGATCGTTCTGATGAAGATCCAGGGGTACAGCACTCATGAAATCGCCAGGTATCTGAAGATTACCGAAAAGGCGGTTTACAGACGTATGGACAGGCTGAAAGAAAAAGTGAAAAAGATCTTTGAATAATTCATGATAATCACAAAGCAGGGTGTGAGAACAATCTCCACCCTGCTTTGTGATTTGAAATGCTATTAGGAATTTTCAAACATCGTATTAGGAAGAATATATGTACTTTTTAAGCCATTATTTCTGTGCCATTTTACGAAACTCTCCAGGTAACAATCCTGTACTTTTCCGAAACAGTTCTGCAAACCTACTTGCACTTGTATATCCGACACTTTGTGCTACCTGGCCGATTGAAAGATCAGTCTTTGCTAAAAGAGTTTCTGCCTGGCTCATACTCATGATAATCACAAAGCAGGGTGTGAGAACAAACTCCACCCTGCTTATCATTTATTAGAAAAAAGGAAACTTTTGTAAAAACCAGTATTTAAAAATTTTATCAGTAATAAAGTGCAGAATGATGTTTGGATTGCAGTTTTTATGCAACTATTTCTT
>PPYE01432776.1_pt1 | contig 29747 bp, 34 predicted proteins | sample 1559881 | NCBI WGS metagenome assembly PPYE01 (sample SAMN08240022, study PRJNA423297) | Human gut metagenome, whole genome shotgun sequencing project. | reverse complement strand
ATACAACTGTGATATGGCAGTTTCTCTTTAAGATTCTGTAAGCTCTGCCCTGTGCTCTCGGTTTGATTCTCTTCATTGTCGGAGCTTTATTTGCATAACACTCAGCAATGTAAAGATTTTCCGGATTCATACCATTGTTGTTTTCAGCATTTGCGATTGCTGATTCCAGTAATTTTTTAATTACGCTGGAAGCGTATCTTGGGTTATATGTTAAGATACCCAGTGCTGTCTGAACATCTTTGCCGCGAATAACATCCAGTACGTAGCAAGCTTTCTGTACGGACATTCTTGCGTAAGATAACTTTGCAGACGGTCTGTTATCTTTCTGCGCATTTCTTGCTCTTTTTATCTGACTTCTATGTCCTTTTGCCATGATAAAAGCCTCCTTTCAAATATTAGCGAACACCTGATTTTTTCTCGTCTTTTCCGTGTCCTCTGTATGTTCTTGTTGCAACAAACTCACCAAGTTTGTGTCCAACCATATCTTCTGTAACATATACCGGCACATGTTTTCTTCCGTCATGAACAGCGATTGTATGTCCAACGAAGGAAGGGAAAATTGTGGAACGGCGTGACCAGGTTTTAATAACTGTCTTATCGCCAGCAGCATTCATAGCGTCTACTTTTTTCAGTAAGCTTTTATCTGCGAACGGTCCTTTTTTTAATGAACGAGCCATTGTCTTACCTCCTACTATTTAGCTAATGTTTTACCATCTCTTCTTCTTACAATTAACTTGTTAGACTGTTTGTTTTTCTTTCTTGTCTTCAAGCCAAGAGCCGGTTTGCCCCAAGGTGTGCATGGACCTGGACGACCGATACCAGTCTTGCCTTCACCACCGCCGTGCGGATGGTCATTCGGGTTCATAACAGAACCGCGGACTGTAGGTCTGATACCCATGTGGCGTTTACGTCCTGCTTTACCAATGTTGATAAGGCTGTGCTCGCCGTTTCCTACAACGCCGATTGAAGCGCGGCAGTTTAACGGAACCATTCTCATTTCACCAGATGGCAGACGAAGTGTTGCATATTTTCCTTCTTTTGCCATTAACTGTGCTCCGTTACCAGCGGAACGAACTAACTGTCCGCCTTTGCCCGGATACAGCTCTACGTTGTGTACCATAGTACCAACAGGAATTTCAGATAATGGTAAGCAGTTACCAGTTCTAACTTCTGCGTTAGCACCATTCATAACTTTCATACCAACTTTTAATCCTTCAGGAGCTAAGATGTATGCTTTCTCACCGTCAGCATATGTGATCAGAGCAATATTAGCTGTTCTGTTCGGATCGTATTCGATTGTTTTAACTGTTGCAGGGATGTCATCTTTTCTTCTCTTGAAATCGATGAGTCTGTATTTCTTTCTGTTTCCGCCTCCGCGGTGTCTTACTGTGATTTTACCTTGATTATTACGTCCAGCATTTTTCTTTAAGGACACAACCAGAGATTTCTCTGGAGCAGCTGCTGTGATTTCAGAGAAATCAGAGCCTGTCATGTGTCTTCTGGAAGGTGTATATGGGCTGTAGGATTTAATTCCCATTACTGTCTCTCCTTTCGTCATCGCCCGGGCAATCAACACGCCCTGGCGTTTCTTTGCCGCAGCCAAATATCGGATTATTTTTTCTCGACTGCTTTTATTGTTTTGTCTCTATAACTATACAGGTATGTTCGCTCAACTAAATTCTGCTTTTGCTCTGCTTCATCAAGATTCGCAAACATGATCCGGCCAAGGCTTGCCTATCGCCTTCGGCTGATCTTATAACCCTTCAAAAATTTCAATATCTTTGCTGTCTTCTGTCAGTGTAACGATAGCTTTCTTTGTCTTTGCAGTTTTTCCGAAAGTCATACCGCGTCTTTTGTTCTTTCCGTCCATATTCATGGTATTTACGGATTTTACTTTTGTTCCTTCAAACATTTTTTCAACAGCTTCTTTGATCATGGCTTTGTTTGCTTCTGTATGAACCAGGAAAGTGTATTTCTTTTCGCCCATAGCAGCCATGCTCTTTTCAGTAATAACTGGTTTCAGGATTACATCATAATACTTTACATTTGCCATTATGCGTATACCTCCTCGATTGCTGCTGCAGAAGCTTTTGTCAGAATTACTGTGTTATATTTCAGCACATCATATACATTGATGGTATTTGGCAGTGCTGTGATAACATCAGGAATGTTTCTTGTGGATAATACCACATTTGCATCGTTGTCTGCTAAAACAACCATTGCTTTGGAAACATTTAAATTATTTAAAACATTCTGCATTGCTTTTGTTTTAACTTCATCTAATTTTAATTCATCCAGAACGATCAGCTTGTTCTCCTGAACTCTGCTTGTAAGAGCGGATTTTAAAGCTGCTCTTCTTTCTTTCTTATTCATTTTTATTGAATAATCTCTTGGAGTAGGAGCGAACACAACTCCGCCGCCTGTCCACTGTGGAGCTCTTGTTGAACCCTGTCTTGCATGACCGGTACCTTTCTGTCTCCACGGTTTTCTTCCGCCGCCGGAAACTTCAGAACGTGTTTTTGCTTTCTGTGTTCCCTGACGATTATTTGCAAGCTGACGAACAACAGCTAAATGCACTAAATGGTCATTTACTTCAACACCAAAAACTGCATCGTTTAATTCCATTGTTCCAACTTCTTTGCCTTCCATATTATAAACAGATACGTTTGCCATTTTATAGGTCCTCCTTTCCAACGAAAACTATTTACCGGATTTTACAGTTTCTTTGATTGTGACTAAGGATTTCTTAGGTCCTGGTACTGCGCCTTTAACCAACAGTAAGTTGTTTTCAGCGTCAACTCTTACTACTTCCAGATTCTGAACAGTTACCTTTACATGTCCCATATGTCCTGGCATTCTTTTTCCTTTGAATACTTTGGACGGATCAGAACAAGCACCGTTGGAACCTGCATGGCGATGATATTTGGAGCCGTGAGCCATAGGTCCTCTGGACTGTCCGTGTCTCTTGATAGCGCCCTGGAATCCTTTACCTTTGCTGATCGCAGTAGCATCAACCTTATCGCCTGCAGCAAAGATGTCTGCTTTGATTTCCTGTCCCAAAGAGTATTCGCCTTCTAACTTTAACTCTCTGACATATCTCTTACAGGAAACACCAGCCTTATCAAAGTGTCCTTTCATTGGCTTGTTTACAAGAGTTTCTCTCTTGTCGCCAAAACCAACCTGTACTGCTTCATAACCATCGTTGTCCACAGTTTTAACCTGTGTTACCACGCATGGGCCAGCCTGCAATACAGTTACTGGAGTTAATACTCCGTCTTCGTTGAAGATTTGAGTCATTCCGACTTTAGTAGCTAAGATTGCTTTCTTCATTCTTTTTACCTCCTGTGAATCTACAGCGGATTACACTGTGATGTGCAATCATCCTAGACAAACAGTCAATATAAGTGGATGCTTAGCATTGCTTCTATATCAACCTTGTAAGGATAATTTCATAACTTACAAACAGAATGCTTATTTCTGTTTCATTTTGATATCAATGTACACACCAGCCGGCATTTCCAGACGCGCCAGAGCATCAACTGTTTTCTGTGTCGGTGCAATGATATCGATCAGTCTCTTATGAGTTCTCTGCTCGAACTGTTCTCTGGAGTCTTTGTATTTGTGAACCGCACGTAAGATTGTTACAACTTCCTTCTTAGTAGGAAGGGGTACCGGTCCGCTTACTGTTGCTCCGTTCTTCTTAACAGTTTCGATAATTTTTCCTGCTGACGCATCTACTAACTGATGGTCATATGCTTTTAAAGTGATTCTCATAACTTGACTTGCCATAAAAAAAGTCTCCTCCTTTTCGCACTTTTTGAGTACGACAAGCGGCGACTGTACACATTCCCGTGTGTGTCATCTTAACTCTGCACACACTCCCACCCTTTAGTGGTAAGTCTATCGATGTAATACAGTGACTTGTCGTCAGTTTCCTAACTTGACATTCGCTCCACGGAAAACCTGCCATACAGGCAGCAACCTCGCGCTTCACAGCTATCATGTCACAGCACTTAAGAGTATAATCCAAGTCTTTCCGGATTGCAAGCATTTTTTTCATTTATTTTTCATTTTTTTGTTTTTTTTCCAATACAGAGCAAAAATAAAAGGCGGCCGCCGTAATCATACAGCAGCCGTCTTTTTAATTCATAACAATCGGCCGTTTACAAAACATGCCGTCTACAGCTGACTACTAAAGGATGTCTGAGTAATCCAGTATAGTCACATTGTTTTCTTCATCTTTCTTGATTTCCGGTGCATCCCCTGCCGCCTGAGCTTTCTGAATCAGCTCATCTACTGTAGGAGGAACCGGAACCATATCCGGATTCACTGTTATATCTTTCTGAGCAGAAATCGTTTCTTCTATATTATTAATCTCTGTTTCCACTTCTTCTGAGATTTCTTCCGGATCGGCAATCTCAGGAAGAACTTGTGTCATATCCTGGAACTCACCGGAATTTTCCTGTGCTTCTTCTTCCCGCTCCTCAGCTGCAAAAAACTCTTCTGCCTCTGGAAGCACTCCTGTAGCGTCGGAAACCTGCTCCGGCTCAGCCGCTGTGATGACCTCTTCCGCTTCTTCAGCGTCTTCTTCCTGCGCCAGACTCATAATTTCTTCCGGATCAGGGAGAATGACTGTGGCATCTTCTGCCTGCTCAGACTGGCTGATTTCTGTCGTCTCATCTGCACAGACAGTTTCTTCCGGCTGTTCGCCCTCCGCTTCTGCTGAAAATGCCATTTCTTCTTCCTGTCTCTCTCCAGACATTTCTTCAGGCTGGTCAAAATTTAAGGGCGCAAGGGTTTCTTCCTCTTCCTCATCGTCGTATCCTTTTCTCTCCAGCTTGCGTCTGCGTTTTTCTTCCTTTTTCAGGCGTCTTCTCTCTTTGCGGGTGAGGATTTCTTCTTCCTCTTCACCGCTGTCTTCAGATCCCTGCTCCTCTTCCTCCTCTTCTTCATCATCGTATTTGTCTTTTCTCCACAATTCAGAAAGGATAAAGAGAATCACCAGAAAGACCACTCCAAGCCCTACTACGATCAGACCCTCTGTGGTCTGCAGTGCAATAGCCGCATATCCGATAAACGGAACTACCAGAACCACTTTGGCGACATTTTTTGTAAGCTTCACAGTAGTATCCCCGCTCTGTGCGCTGTACACATCCCGCACCTGATAGGACCCTGCACTGGTATCCATCTCTGTGATCTCATACACATAAGTCTGAGCGCCCTCAGAATAGATGATCCTGTCTCCTTCTTTCAGTTCTCCCACATTAACGTTTCTTCCATATGCCACAGAACCTGTAGGAAGATTGGTCTCTGTATCTGTATTGTCATTCATCACCGTTTCGACTCCGAGAAACTGGGGAACCATCAGTGCCAAAGCGATCACAATCACCAGCAGAACTACCAGGTTCACAATAAATTTCAAAAATTTTGACATTTTTTCTATACTCCTCAATTTCACAGTTTCACTCTGCAGTCCCCTTTTCACACACCGGAATCAGAAACTGGCAAAGTCTGTTTTCAATTATATATCTTACCATTTTTCGCCGAAGATGTATAGAGTTTTTTACTGAACTTCTGCCTTCTGTTTCCGTTCAGGCCGTTCCTTCTGCAAGACAGTGCTACATATTCTTCAGGAACGCGCAGTAGCCCAGATATGCCTCATAGATATCCACCTTGCTGGCGATTTCCCATGGAGAATGCATGTTCAGCACAGCAACACCGCAGTCAATAACTTCCATATTATAATTTGCCAGGATATAAGCGATCGTTCCGCCGCCGCCTGCATCTACCCTGCCAAGTTCCGCTGTCTGGAAGGATACCTTTCCCTCTTCCATCACTCTGCGCAGTTTTGCCATATATTCTGCATTGGCATCGTTGGATCCGCTCTTTCCTCTGGAACCTGTATATTTATTGAACGTAATGCCATGTCCCAGATATGCGGCATTTTTCTTTTCCATTACTTCCGGGTAATTGCTGTCATAGGCAGCACTCACATCAGAGGAAAGCATCATAGAATTTTTCAGAGCTCTTCTCAAAAGCAGCTCGCTGTATTGTCCTGCCGCATTCATAACTTCTGCTGTAGTATTTTCAAAGAAGCGGGACTGCATACCGGTGGCGCCTACACTTCCGATTTCCTCTTTATCTACCAGCAGGCATACAGAAGTATATTTTACACTGTCTTGCGCCAGCATTGCCATGAAGGAAGGATACGCACATACTCTGTCATCATGACCGTATGCCATGACCATACTTCTGTCCAGACCATAATCCCTGGCCGGTCCTGCGGGAACCACCTCCAGTTCCGCAGAGAGAAAATCCTCTTCCTCAATATCGTATTTTTCTTTCAGGATCTGAAGAATCTGTGCTTTTACTGGTTCTTCCTCTGCACCTTCAAGAGGAATACTTCCTACCAGGATATCCAGTTTTTCTCCTTCGATAACTTCAGACGCTGTTTTCTGCTGCTGTTTTGCAGCAAGATGGATGAGAAGATCTGAAACTCCAACTACCGGATCAGCCGGATCTTCTCCGATCACTACTTTTACCACTTCTCCGTCTTTCTTTGCAACTACACCGTGAAGTGCCAGAGGCAGTGTCACCCACTGGTATTTCTTCACTCCGCCGTAGTAATGAGTATCGAGAAGTGCCATCTCTGTGTCTTCATATAATGGATTTTGTTTTAAATCCAGCCTCGGAGAATCTACATGTGCACCAAGGATGCGCATTCCCTTTTCCATAGGTTCTTCACCAATCAGGTACATGGCGAGTGTTTTTCCCATGTTGTTGGCATAGACTTTATCTCCCGGTTTTAAAGATTCTCCCTTTTCCAGAACTTCCTCCAGATTTCTGTATCCGGCCTTTTCAGCCTGTGCGATCATCTCTTCCACGCACTCACGTTCTGTCTTGCATGCACTCATAAAATTTTTATATTTTTCATTAAATTCAAAGACAGGCGTTCTGTCTTCATATTTTTTCCATGCGTTTTCTGTTTTCATGATCTGTCCGCCTTTCTTATGTATTATACAGAATACCTCTGCTCTTTTTCGATTCTACTACATCTCCCTGCTAAATGCAAGGCAGGTCTTGCTTCTTCTTTTCTTCTCTTATATAATAGACCCAGTGACAGAAAGGCGGATAAGAAATGGAAACAGAAAAAGAAATAAAAATTATTGAAGACCTGTCCTTAAACGCATGGCCTTCCCACCAAATGCAGATTTATGATGGCTGGATCCTGCGTTTTTCTTATTTCTATACTCATAGGACAAACTGCATTGAACAGATCGGTTCTTCTTCTATCCCCCTCGGGGATAAGCTGGATTACTGCGAGGAAATTTACGAAAAATGGGGCACACCGGCAATCTATAAGATTACGCCCCTTCTGAACAGTTCTTTTGATCAGAAGCTGACGGAAAGAGGTTATCACATTGCCCATGTAACAGAAGTTATGACTATGGATATGAACGATTACCAAAAAACTGCTCCTCTGTATCCAGTGTTTGTTTCCGATTCTATCTCACCCTCCTGGCTCAATGCTCTGTTTGATATGAAAGGAACTGTAAATAAAATCCATCGCAGGATTGTCCCTTCCATGTACGCCGCCATTCCAAAAGATATCATTTCCGCTGCCGTCTATGATGGAGATAAGATCATCGGCACCGGGCTTTGTATCCTGGACAGAGATTATGCCGGAATTTATGCCATTCATGTAGATAAAGACTTCCGCCGCCGCCGCATCGGCGATGCTGTCTGCCGGGCGCTTTTAAATGCTGCGTCTCAGCAGGGCGCGGCATTCGCCTATCTCCAGGTGGTAAAAGGAAATTCTCCTGCCAAAAAACTATATGAGTCTCTGGGCTTTCAGGATTTTTATACATACTGGTTCCGGCAGCAGTACCATGTGCCGGATGGAGCAAACCAACCTGCTGAAAAATAAAAGCTCTTTTTATGCAAGAATGGGACACCGGATATCCGGTGTCCCATTCTTGCTTCTCTTCATATCTTCCTTCTATTTTCCTGCAGCATTTTTGCTCAAATATTCTTCGATGCCTTTCATAGCTTCTTCTTCATCAACCCCATCAACGGATACTGTCACCTTTTCTCCGGCATCCAGCCCCAGACTCATCATACCCATAATACTTTTCGCATTTACCTTTCTTTCTTCGCTTTCCAAGTAGATATTGCTGGTGTACTGGCTGGCTACCTGTACAAGCAATGCAATGGGTCTTGCCTCCAATCCGTTTGAAATTCCGATGGTAATTGGTTTACGAATCATACTTGTTCCTCCTTGACCTCTCTCAGCTGCTCTGCAATGCTGCCGATTTTGCGCAGTCTGTGGTTGACTCCTGACTTTCCTACCGGCGGGGAAAACAATGCTCCCAGTTCTTTTAAGGATGCCTGCGGATATTCCAGTCTCAAAAGTGCTGTCTCCTCCAGATTTTCCGGCAGCTTCTCAAGTCCTACCGTATCCCGGATATAAAGAATATCCTCCACCTGCTTCACCGCAGCATTTACAGTCTTGTTAATATTTGCCGTTTCGCAGTTTACCTTTCTGTTCACACTATTGCGCATATCTTTCAGAATCCTTACATTCTCCAGATTCAGAAGGGATATGCTGGCTCCCATCAGGCCCAAAAGTTCTACGATTTGCGCGCCTTCCTTTACATAAACAACATCATACTTTTTGCGCTTCACAATTTTGGCATCAATTTCAAAAGACTGTATAAGCTCCTGCATCTGCACTGCCTTTGCCCTGGAAGAACATACGATCTCAAAATGATAGAATTTCTCCGGGTCACTGATGGAGCCGGCACATAAAAATGCCCCGCGCAGAAACGCCCTTTTACAGCAATTCTTCTGAATCACCATTTGATTGACCAGTGCCTCTGTAGGCATAGGCGTCCTGTCCTCTGCCAATATCTTTACCGCCTGCAGTATCCTGATGGCTGCCTCCTGGTCATCTACGTCAATCGTAAATCGGTTGTTTTTTCTGACTATCCGTTTATCAATAGAAACTTCGCCATCTATTTTAAACGTTTTTTCCAGTAATGTAAAGTATTTTCTTAGGATACTTTCATTTTCTGAAGAAACTCTCAGATCTGCCCCTTGGCCGGGTTTTCTTACGATTTCTCCGTCAAAAACAATAATCGCCGCAATTTCCGCGATCCGGCAGTGCCTTGCACTGTCCACGCATCGGATCAGTTCTTCTTTTACGTTTCCTGAGAAAGACATTTTTTCCCGTCCTTTTCTATATCTCTATGTTCTATCCGAAGCCCGTATTCTTCATTTTTTCCAAGGCGGGCATACAGTTCCTTGGCCAGAGTCACGGACCTGTGCTTTCCTCCTGTGCACCCCACTGCTATGACCAGCTGAGTCTTGCCCTCTGCTATGTAATTTGGAATCAGGAACCGCACCATATCTTCCAGTTTATCAGAAAATTCATGGGCTATCTCAAACCCCATAACATAGTCCCTCACAGGAGCATCATTGCCGCTTAAGGGACGAAGCTTTTCAATATAGTAAGGATTGGGCAGAAATCTCACATCAAACACCAGATCCGCATCCGAAGGTATCCCATATTTAAACCCAAAGGAAAGGATTGTTACGATCAGATTTTTAAATTCCCCGTTTTCCACGAAGATCCTTTCCAGCTCAGTTTTCAGTTCCCTTGTGAGAAGTTTGCTGGTATCCAGAATATAATCTGCATACTTCCGGAGAAATTTTAACTGTTCCCTTTCCCTGCGTATACCCTCATCTACTCTGCCTCCGCCGGAAAGAGGATGACTCCTTCTCGTTTCTTTGTACCGCTTCACCAGTGTAGCATCATCAGCATCCAGAAAAAGAATCTCCACGCCGGTTCCCGGCAGACGGATGTTCTCCAGCACTTTTTCCAGCCCATTGAGAGCTTTTCCGTTTCGTACATCTACACCGATCGCTACTTTTTCAATTTCTCCCGGTACACCATCCCCTAAAAGCTGGACAAATTTGTCAATCAGCTGTACCGGAAGATTATCCACACAGAAATATTCCATATCCTCCAGCATTTTAAGCGCCGTACTTTTCCCGGCACCGGACATTCCGGTAACGATCACAAACCGCATCATCTTTCCTCCTTAAAATTCTCCAAGGAATTTCACTTCCGGCTCAAGCTCCACGCCAAAGCGTTCTTTTACTTTTTCCTGTACTTCCCTGATCAGATCCGTCACATCTTCCGCTGTTGCATTTCCTTTGTTCACCACAAAACCGCAGTGTTTTTCAGATATCTGAGCTCCGCCTACAGAGAATCCGCGAAGGCCTGCGTCCATGATCAGCTTTCCCGCAAAATAACCTTCCGGACGCTTAAAAGTGCTTCCCGCACTTGGCAGCTCCAGAGGCTGTTTGGAAACTCTGCGTTCTTTCAGATCATCCATTTTCGCTCTAATCTCCTCTCTGTCTCCCGGCTCAAGCTCCAGCACTGCAGACAGGACAATATAATCTTTTTTCTTAATAATGCTGGTCCGGTAACCCAGCTCCAGTTTCTCTGCCGGAAGATTCAGAAGATTTCCTTCCTGATCCATCACCTGGACTTCTTTTATGATATCTTTCATCTCTCCGCCGTAGGCTCCCGCATTCATGACTACAGCACCGCCCAGAGTCCCCGGGATGCCCGCCGCAAATTCCATGCCTGTCAGTCCGTCTTCCAGTGCGGCCGCTGCGATCTTTGACAGCAGTGCACCTGCCTGTGCCCGGATCCTGGTTCCTGTTCTCTCAATCTCACTCATATTCTTCCAGAGCTGGATCACCGCTCCCCGGTACCCTTTATCACTTACCAGAAGATTACTTCCATTTCCCAAAATAAAAAAGGGAAGCTTCTCTCCACGGCAGATATGCAGAACTGCCTGCAGCTCCCTCACACTGTGTGGACAAAGATAATAATCTGCCGGTCCGCCGATCCGAAAAGTCGTATGTTTTTTCATAGGTTCCTGAAGTTTTACATTATCACTTCCCAAAGCTGCACAAAACGCCTGCACAGCATTTATTTCTGTTTCTTTGTTTTCCATTTTTATAACCTCTTATAATCTTTCTTTTCCTGCTGCCACCAGATCTTTGATAACCTCTCCTGCTATCATAAGTCCTGCCACCCCCGGCACAAAGGACACACTTGCCGGTACGGGACGTCCGCTTCCGCTTCTGACTTCCTCCGGTTCCCCCTGCTCTTCTTTTAATCCGGCGCGTCTCCTCTTTTCTTTTGGGGCAACTTCTGTGGAAAAAAGGACCTTTACTTTTTTTATTCTTCTTTTCTTCAGTTCCGCGCGCATCACCTTCGCCAGAGGGCATACGCTGGTTTTTGATATATCTGCAATCTGAAAACAGGCAGGATTTAATTTATTTCCGGTTCCCATACAGGAAATCACAGGTACGCCTGCAGCTTTTGCCTTTTCAATCAGCAGCAGCTTTGCAGAGACTGTATCCACTGCATCTACAATATAATCAAATAACTGAAAATCAAAAATATCTGCCGTCTCTGCACTGAAAAATGTATCGTAGGTATGGACCACCGCATTTTCATTGATGTCCATAATCCTTTCTTTTGCAACCTGTACTTTCTTTCTCCCCATAGTAGAGCGCAGTGCAACCAGCTGTCTGTTGAGATTTGTCAGACTGACTACATCATGGTCTATAAGCACCAGAGTTCCCACTCCTGCCCGCGCCAGTGCTTCTACGGTATAAGAACCCACGCCCCCGATTCCAAATACGGCAACGGTGGCATCCGCCAGTGTCTTAAGCCCCTCTTTTCCTAAAAGTTGTTCTGAACGTGAGAATGCATGCAGCATCTTCCGTTTTCCTCCTGTGACTGCATTATTTTAGAGGGCACTGTAAAACGCATTTTTTCGCTTCCTGCATTTTACGATGCTCTCCTGTGGTGTCTATTATACTATTATTTACTGAAAAAGTATAGATTCGTTTTTATTATCTTATCTTTTCGCAGAAAAATACCAGAGATTCTTATATTTAATTATACAGCGCTTTTTTAATCTGATGCACAAAAAAGCCGGGGAGGTATTGCTCTGACCACCCCAGCCGTTCTTCAACCGGACCGTTCTGTTTATTATCTGTTCTTAGTCTGCTAAAAGAATATACGAAACGCTTGCGAACCGTCTGTCGCCGTCAATTTTAATGGTATCACAGGCTGCCGGTGCCATACAGGCACCCATATTCAGGGAATCTTTAAATCCGAAGTCCACGATTTTTCCGGTGGTGATCCCTGTGATCCTGGCTTTGCCTCCCTCTGTTCCGAGGATACACGCCCCGCTTCCTGTTACAGTCCATGTAGCTGACAGAGGTCTCTGGCTGCCGTAGCCTAAAGGAAAACGAAATTCTTTTTCCGCTGTGGCAAAATGGCTGGAAGTCACTGCTGCCACATAATCCCCATAACCTCCCGCCACTGCCATAGATGCCAGGGACAATGCCTCTCCCATGGTGGAACAGGCTCCGTACAGCCCGTACACCGGGGTATGAAATCCCAAAATTCCAAAAGAAGAAGCTATTGTCTGTGCCAGAAGATCTCCCGCATAAATCAGCCGGAGCTGCTGCTGGTCAAGCCCTGCCTTTGCAAGTGCCATGGAGACTGCCTCCTTCTGCAGAGTGCTTTCTGCCTCCTCCCAGGATTTTCCTCCGAAAAGCCCGTCTTCTTCTCCTATCTTATCAAAATATTTTCCCAGAGGACCTTCCCCTTCTTTTTTTCCCACAATCGAAGCTGCCCCCAGAATATGAGGTGCCCGCTCAAACTCAATGCTTTGTTTTCCAATAGTCTGTTTTTTCATACAATCCCCCACATATGCAGAAAATAGAAGATGACTCCCAGAGCTGCACTGGTCAGTATGCCGTAGAGAATCACCGGACCTGCAATCGTAAAAATTTTGCACCCGATTCCGAAAACCTGTCCTTCTTTCTGGTATTCTATGGCAGGGGCCGCCACAGAATTGGCAAATCCCGTAATCGGGACCAGAGTCCCCGCACCGCCCCATTTTGCAATTTTGGGATATAGATTCAGTCCCGTAAGCAAAACGCTCAGAAAAACCAGGATCAGGGAAGTCCATGAACCGCTGGTCTCCTTGTCCAGCCCTGCGTTTTGACAGAAATTCATAATTCCCTGCCCAAGGACACAGATGGCACCGCCGCTTACAAAGGCAGCTGCCATATTTTTAATCAGACTGTGGGCAGGGGTTTTCCTTTTTACATATTTCTCGTATTCTTTTGCTTTTTTCTTTTCTTCTTCCTGCTGCGGGGAATTCATATGGTTCACACTCCTTTACAATACAAAAAATTGGAATAAGCTTCCCAAGACTTTTCCTATGGCAATGGAGAACACAATAAGCCCTACGCCTTTTTTGATGCCGATCCTCCTTGCCATAATAGCAAACACATTTACAACTTCTCCCAGGGCAATGATCCAGCTTCCCAGAAAGATTCCGAAAAACAATCCGGCAAAAAGCAGCCCCCATCTTCCGAAAGGAAGGTCTATCCCGTATACAGATATCACATTGCCTGCAATACTTCCCAGAACCAGACAGTCCTCATAGAGAAGCAGATGCTGCGCTGTGTGGGTGATTCCTGCATATCTGGGCACGATACCCAAACCGATAATAAATGCCGCAAGAGCAGTGGCTGCCAGAGTGCCTCCGCACAGCCCCACAATTCCCGCGAGAATCTGTCCGTACCACATGGTTTCATCCTCCCTTTTGTATTTTCTTTTTTCCTTCTCGGTATTTCTGGGCGATGAGTGTTTTGTTTACATCATCCTCATAAACCCGCATCTGTACTTCCATGGGGGTAGGATCCTGTGTAATCTTTCCTTTTCCAAAATGATTGAAAAAGAAAATCACACCGATTCCCACTCCTATGGAATACATAAATTCCAGTATGGTATGCCCGTCGGAAATCTCTCCTGTCATCTGTCTGTAGAGACGGAAAAACAATCCGAAAGTATCTACATCTGTATTAAAGGTCATAATAGAAAACGCAGCACCAAAAAAAGTTACCAGACATACAAAAGCTGTCTTGATCCAGCTTTTCCACATTTCTCCCGGCTTTTGTTTTTCATAGGTGATGACTAAGTTTGCTTCCCCTATGTGGGTCACGTCCACATTCTCTTCTGCTTCCGCTACTGCCCGGGCAAGCTCCAGCGCTGACACTACATATCTCCCCGGCGCATCATTGGGAATCGTGAAAACTTTGCGGACTCTGTTTCTGTTCAGTACCTTTACATTGCTGCAGGTCAGTTTTGCCACATCCTGCAGATAGACCTCCGGGCTGTGTACTTCCACGTTCTTCTCTGTCTGTATATATAAGATATCGCTCACCTGACAGCCTCCTTCCTGTGATGCTATCAGGAATTAGTATGCCGCCTTTTTTCTGAAATATTCTCTGTACCGGATTCCAGATATCTTCTCATCTGATTTAGGATTTTCTTTTCCATTCTTGAGACCTGAACCTGGGACATCCCCATTTTTTCCGCAATACAGGTCTGTGTCTTTTCCTGAAAAAAACGAAGGTAGATCAGCTCCCTCTCTTTAGCCCCCAGTTTTCCAAGAACTTCCTCCAGAAGCATCCGGTCAAGAACTTCCTCCTGGTGATTTTTCTCCTGGGGAAGCCGGTCTTCCAGAGAAATATCTGTGCCTTCACTTTCATAAATAGTTCTCTGAAGAGATTCCACCTGAGACACGGATTCCATTGCCATCACCAGCTCTTCCCGGGTCAGTGCAAGTTCTCCTGCGATCTCCTCCATAGAGGGTTCTCTTCCGTTCTTGGCCAGGTAATCTTCCCTCAGGGCATAGGCTTTTGCCGCAGCTTCTTTTAAAGAACGGCTGACCTTCACCATACCGTCATCTCTTAAAAATCTTTTGATCTCTCCTGTAATCATGGGTACTGCATAGGTAGAAAATTTCACATCGTAAGAACAGTCGAATTTATCAATGGCTTTTAAAAGTCCTATGCATCCGATCTGAATCAGATCTTCCGCTTCTACGCCTCTGTTTAAAAAACGCCTTGCAACGCTGCGTACCAGACCCATGTTTTCTTCTACCAGTGTATCTCTCGCTTCCTTATCCCCCTGGTGCGCACGCCCGATAAGGGCAAGGATTTCTTCCATACACCCTCCTATTCAAACACAGAACTGTCTCTTTCTATCTTCTTTTTCATAGTCACGCAGGTACCTTGTCCCGGAGACGACTCCACGTCCACCGTGTCCATAAATGCTTCCATAAAAGCAAATCCCATGCCGGATCGGTCTTGTTCCGGCTTTGTAGTGAACATGGGTTCCATTGCCTTTTTCACATCTTCGATCCCTTTTCCTGTATCAGCAACCCGCACCGTCAGCTCCCTTCCTTCAATCCGGCATTCCACCCGTATCTTCTCCTCCTGAGATTCATAAGCATGTACAATACAGTTTGTGATGGCCTCTGAGACCGCGGTCTTGATATCTGCCACTTCCTCCAGTGTAGGGTTTAACTGAGTACTGAAGGCCGCCACTGCGATCCGTACCAGGCCTTCATTACAGGAACGGCTGTCCACTACCAGCAGCATCTCGTTTTTTGATTCCATGATTCTCCCCTCCTATCTCCTGATCTTATTCCAGACCGATTCCTGGCTGATCTCCACATATCTGGATATTCCTGACAGTTCCATGATCTTTTTCAGCCGGTCACTTACATGAATAGCACTGACGGTTCCCCCGCTGTATCCTAAAAGCCGCTTTCTGCCCATAAGCATCCCGATGCCGGAACTGTCCATAAAAGTCGTATCTGAGAAATCAAAGACCAGCTGCTTCACGGTTCCCCGCAAAAGTTCCGCATCTACCTCCTTAGTCACCTGCTCCGCGAAATGATGATCCAGTTCTCTTGGCACATAAACGATCAGGCAGTTTCCCTTTTTTTTCATATTTTTTTCCATTATATCCAATCCCCTTTTTCAAAATATCCGGCAGCAGAATCTGCCGCCTTTTTCTTACACGAACAAAAGGACACACACTGTTTCCAGTATGCGTCCTTTTCTCCAAGGTTTTTCTTCTGTTTTTTCAAGAAACTTACTCCCCGGTATCCTCTCCTGAATCTCCTGTCCCGGTATCCTGCTGAGTATCTGTAACACCATTTGCCGCCAGATAATCCCTTGCATCGGAAGCCGCATTGGTGCCCGGGAAATTTTCTATGATTTTCTGATACCATCTGTTGGCATTTTCTTTGTCACCTTTTCTGTCATAAGCACGGGCACAGAAATACATGGTGTCAGAATCGTTTTCGCTTATAGAAAGAGCCCTCTCCAGAGATGTAATAGCCGAATCATAGTCCCCCGCTTCGTAGGAACTGATTCCTTCTTCCTTATACTGTGCCTGCATGGTTGCACCAATATCCCCCATAATGGAGTCATACATAGTCTTCGCCTCCACAGACAGATCGTCCGCACTCACGCTCTCCATCGCATTTGCCGCGGTGGTGTAGTTTCCCTCCGTATATGCCTGCCATGCTTTCAGGAGATTCTCATAGCTGGCAGTCTTATTATTTGCCGCCGAAATCTGGTCATTGGCTGTATTCACGGATTCTGTAGAAGCATTCATCTGTTCTGTCAGGCGGTCAAGCTCTGCAGACTGAGCTGCCATCTTATCACTGTATTCTACTACCTTCTTATTGGCTTCCTCATTGATTTTCTGCGTTCGTGCCGGAACAATGAGGAACCACAGTGCCGCAGCTCCGATCAAGAGTCCGATGATCAGATTGACCAGGGTATTTGTAATGGTCTTTTCTCTGTGCTCTGCCGGCTGGATCACAGCGTCATGGGATGATCTGTAAACTTTGAAGCTGGCTTTTTTTTCTTCTTCCCGCTCTTTCATGCGGAATCTGGGTTCCAGATTGGTTGCTCTTCCTGTCTGGGCCTCTACCTCCTTTAAAAAACGCAGGGTGGTAGTGTTGGTCTTGTCGATCTTAGCCGCTGCCTTTAACTGTCTGCGGGCCTTTTCATACTCCTCTTCATGGATATAGATCAGAGCCAGAAGATGATATCCCTTGATCAGCTTGGGGTTATTGGACAGCACAGATTTTAACTGAATCTTCGCCATGTCCTCATTGCCGCCCCTGCAGTATTCCAGACATTCATTATATTTTCTGATGCTGTTATTGATCGTCTCCAGACGGTTTGGATTTCTCTGCAGTTTGTCAATGTAGCCCACCGCTGGATTGCCCTCCGGCAGCATGTTCTTGCTGATGACCCACTGGCTCAAAGCTGCCACTACTTCTCCTGTCTCGAAGTATACCAGCCCTAAAAGGTTCCTTGCCTGTATATTCAGCTTATTCATTTTCAGGCTTCTTTTCAGACAGGCGATCGCCCCTGACAGATCCCTGATCTGCGCCTTTTCCAGCCCCTGGTTATAGTAGAGGTTGGACAATGCAGCTGCTTTTTTCTGTGCCGTTACATTACATCCGCATCTCGGGCAGTATGCAGAAGAGGTAAGCGGCGCGTTGCATTTCATACAATTCATAATCTTCCCCTTACTTATCTGAGGTTTTTTTGTTGTCTTTTATCATTTCTTTCAGGATATCGATTACATCTGTCAGATCCTGCCTGTAGATAGCACCTTCTGCATCATCCACTTCCAGACAGGGCTGAAATTTCTTGAGTTCCTCTTCATAATTAATCATGCTTTGTCCTCCTTACATAACCCTTGATCTCTCCCACAAGGTACAGAGAACCTGCCACAAAAAGCATGCCCTCTCCTTTCAGTCTGCAGGCACAGTCAAAAGCGTCACACACATCCGGCACTGCCCGTACATTTTCACATCCGTTTTCCTGAAACAGATGCGCCAGTTCCTGGGCAGACTGTTTCCTGCTTCCCTGGATCTCTGTTGTCACCACATTGGCAAAATGCAGTCCGGTGCAGATCTCCCGGATCATATCGCTGTAATCCTTATCGGAAACCGTAGTAAACAAAAGCGTAATGGGGCATTGATCCTGAAAATAACGGACCGTCTCCACGAATCTGGCGATCCCGTCCTCATTATGTGCTCCGTCCGCGATGACGCCCGGAAGAATCGTCTCCATCCTTCCCTGCCATCTGGTATGTTCCATGCCCTTTTCCAGGGTTTCCTTTGACAGACCATGGTCTTCCTTTAACACTCCCATGGTCTCCAGCGCAAGGGCAGCATTCATCATCTGGTATCTGGCGATAAAGGGAACAAAAAGTTCTGTATCCCCATAATTCTGAGAATGGCAGACAAACCGGATTCCTGCTCTTGTATAGGATGTCATATCCTGGGACTGCTCTTTTACCTCCCAGCAGGGAGCCTGCATTTCCTCTGCTTTCTTTCGGATAACTTCCGCCGCCTCCGGATGGTTTCCGTCATAGATCACCGGAACACCCCTTTTAATGATTCCTGCCTTCTCCCCCGCGATCTGAGGAATCGTGTCTCCCAGATATTCCACATGATCCAGACTGATAGATGTAATCACACAGGCAATAGGATTTTTCACGGAATTGGTAGCATCCAGCCTTCCCCCAAGCCCTGTCTCCAGGATAATATAGTCCACATTTTCCCTCTGAAAAATAAGCATTCCCATAAGGAAAAGAAATTCAAAGTAAGTGGGATGATAATCTCCCTGGCTTACCAAACTGTCAGAAAGCGCCTTTACTTTGCAAAAAGCCTCTAAAAATCCTTCATCGGATACCATCACTTCATTGATCTGAAACCGTTCGTTGATCTTCATCAGATGAGGAGAGGTAAAAAGACCGCATGTATACCCTCCTTCCTCCAGCATAGAGGAAAGAAAGGCACAGACGCTTCCTTTTCCGTTGGTCCCCGCCACATGAATGATCTTCCTGCCTTCATCCGGGCTTCCTAAGAGATCCAGACATTTTCTGGTATGCTCTAATTTATTTTTTTTTGTAAATTTCGGTATATCTTCAATATAATTTACCGCTTCTTCATAGGTGAACAAGCTGTATCCCTCCTGTCTCTAGCCCGAAATCCTGCTTTTCAGGTCCCGGGATATGAAAAGTCACCACTTCTTTTGCAGTTCCCGCAAAACTTACGGTCACTTACCATTATAATGAAGTGGTGACAATATGCAAGCAAATTATGTCGCCTGCCCAAAACTCTTTTTATTCTTCTGTTTCTGACTGCTCAGAAGAAGTATCCTGCTGCTCTGTCTCTGTTTCCGTCTTTGTCTCTGTTTCCGCTTTCGTATCTTCTTCTGTATTCTCCTGTATCTTCAGTTCCAGCTTTGCCTCTCCCCGTCCTTCTACAGGTTCTGTATATAGATATTTATCTGTTCTGGTGAGTACTTTGTGGGTGGAACTGTTGCTTCGGATAGCCACATCCACCTCGTCACCAGTTACCAGTTCTGTATCAAGTACCAGGAGTGTATTTTCGTCAATAAAATTCGCCTCCACCAGTTCTCCGTTTACCTCCAGGAATGCAGACTGTGTGAAATTGGCGCCCTTTATATAATACTGTCCGTCCGCGATCTTTTCAATGCTGTGTAATTCCGCTGCCTTTACTCCGAGAGTCATTTTCGTCTTCTCAAAAGGATTGGTTCCGTCATATACATATTGCTCTCCGTAAAGAATATCATACTGAAGCATTTCCAGATCTACCTGGTAATCTTTTGTATTTCTCCTCGCCTGATGATACCGGAAAACATTTCCCTCATGGATTCCTACCTGGTCCATAACTTCTGCGGCAATCTGATAAGAGGAAAGATTCTGGTCTTTTTTCTCCAGCCCCATATTGTCCCAGATGACATACTCCGTCTGGAACAAATACTTATTTTTCATATCCTTTACCGTCAGATCCATGGTTGGCAGATGATCGCCGTACATTACCAGGACTACATCTTCGTCCAGCTGAGAAAGTGCGTCTGTCAGCTCTTTGATAAACTGATCCATTTCATAGATCTGATTGCAGTAGTATTCCCACTTGTTATTTACTGCGTCAGAACTTCCGCCTGAAACTGTGATCTTCGGATCCTCCATCACCGGTTCCTCGGGATAATCCCCGTGTCCCTGCACGGAAATGGTATACACATAATCAGGACCCTCGGTATCTTCCATTGCCTGAAGGATATACTGGGTCAGGTTTTTGTCACGTATCCATCCGTTGGGATTCGTATCATCCTGGGTGGACATGTATTCAGAAGAAGTAAAGCTGTCAAATCCCAGGTTGGAAAATACGGTTCTTCTGCTGTAGAAATTTGCTTCATTATTATGGATGGCATGGGTTCCGTACCCCAGTTCTTTCAGCACATAAGCGGCACTTTCGCAGGTAGTCTCCTTTAAAATACCTTTATAGGGATATTCTCCGGGACCGAAATAATGCATACTCATGCCTGTGATACACTCGAATTCTGTATTGGCTGTTCCTGCTCCCACAGAAGGGACCTTGAAATAACCCGAAGAATACTCCTCCATCAGTTTCCTGAAATTAGGAATCGGATCTTCGGAAAGCTCAAGATAATTTACCAGTGTGGGATCAAAGAAAGACTCCAGCTGGAGAAACAGGATATTCGGACGCTGTTCCCCGGTTTCACTTAAAGTATCTTCACTTTTTATAATATCATCCACTGCCTTTTCTGAATAATCCCTTGGGCAGCTGATACCAGTATTAAACACAGTAGTCGCAAGACAATATGGATATCCGTAGTCCTCATAGGCAAAGGCAATGTTTCCGAAATAGTTGGACAGTACCCTTTTTTCCAGGGCAAGTTTTGTAGTACCTGCAAAAGCTGCCACACACAGGATGATCAGGGGAATATTTACTTTATATCTCAGTTTTCCCTTATATCTTGGTCCTTTAAAAAACAGAAGGATCAAACCAAGGGCTGCCAGGATCGCAGCGATCACAGTCAGCACAAAAAAGAAAGGTGGCAGATACTTATCTGCGATTTCAAAAGCATCTGTGATCATATGCAGATCAGGTCCTGTAAACGGAGTCACCCGGTTAGTCAGAAGCACACCGTTGATGATTCCAAGCCCCATCCAGAAAATAAACAAAATCGTCCTGAAAAATACCCTTCTTCTGAACAGATAGACGATCAGTGTGGTAGTAAAAATCAAAAATGCATTATAGAGAAACACCAGCGGCGTCTCTGTCATATAGGTAAAGGCTTCCAGCATAGAATGCCTTGAGATTGCTTCTATGAAAAAATATCCAATACATACGCCAAGCATCTGAAGCGGTACTGAAAACAGGTTAAGATATTTCAGGCAAAAAGCCTTCCTTATTTCTTTCATAAATCGGTTCTCCTTATCAACAGCAGGACAGGGGTTCTTCGGCGCGCACCGTTTCCCCCTGTCCTTATTATGTCAGCGAAAGCCCGTCTTTTTCAAATTTCTTACTTCTGTAACTGTGCAAGTCTCTCTCTTACCTGCTGCATCATAGCGGTATATTTTTCCAGTTTTTCCTTCTCTTCAGCTACCTTGCTCTCGGGAGCTTTGCTGAGAAAGCGTTCATTGCTCAGCATACCGTTAACACGCGCCAGTTCTTTTGTCAGTCGTTCTTTTTCTTTTCTCAATCTTTCTATTTCTTTTTCAATATCTACCAGTTCCGCGAAAGGCATATAGATCACAGCATCTGCTGTCACTGCGGAAACCGCATCTTCATCAATGCCTTCCTTGTCAGCCTGCACTGCAACCTCACTGGCATATCCCAGAGAAGCAAAGAAAACTTTTCCGCTTTCAAATATTTTCCTTACGTTTTTGTCTTCTGATACTACAAAAACTTTTGCCTTCTTGCTGGGCGGAACATTCATACCTGTGCGGACATTCCGGATGCTTCTGACTGCTTCTTTGATCATTTCCACTGCCTGCTCGTCTTCTGAGAAATCCCACTCATTCTTAAATTCCGGCCACGGAGCGATCATAATGGATTCCTCCTCCGGACGCAGTGTGCAGTAAATTTCCTCTGTGACAAAGGGCATGTAAGGATGCAGAAGCTTTAACGCATTGCCCAGAACTGTCTTCAGTGTCCACAGTGCTGCTGCCTTTGTGTTGTCTTCGTCATTGTACAGACGTGGTTTTACCATTTCAATATACCAGTCGCAGAATTCCTCCCAGATGAAATCATAGACTTTCTGAACTGCGATTCCCAGTTCATATTTGTCCATGTTCTCTGTCACTACTTTTGCAAGCGTATTGACTTTAGAGAGAATCCATTTGTCCGCGCTGGTCAGAGTGGTCAGATCGATTTCTGCCGGAACTTCTGCCTTTTCCAGGTTCATCATAATAAATCTGGAAGCATTCCATACCTTATTGGCAAAATTTCTGCTGGATTCCACCCTCTCCCAGTAAAAACGCATATCATTTCCCGGAGCATTTCCTGTGATCAAGGTAAGCCTTAATGCGTCTGCCCCATATTTGTCGATCACTTCCAGAGGATCAATACCGTTTCCAAGGGACTTGCTCATCTTGCGTCCCTGGGAATCCCGCACAAGCCCATGGATCAGTACATGATGGAATGGAGTCTTTCCTGTCTGTTCCAGACCGGAAAAGACCATACGGATAACCCAGAAGAAAATAATATCATAACCAGTCACCAGGACATCCGTGGGATAAAAATAATCCATCTCTTCTGTCTTCTCCGGCCATCCCAAAGTGGAGAAAGGCCACAGAGCAGAAGAAAACCAGGTATCCAGCGTATCCTCATCCTGATGCAGATGTGTACAGCCGCATTTCGGACATTTCTCCGGCATCTGGCGGTCAACCACGATCTCTCCGCATTTGTCGCAGTAATAAGCCGGAATTCTGTGTCCCCACCACAGCTGTCTGGAGATACACCAGTCTCTGATATTTTCCAGCCAGTGAAGATAAATTTTATCAAAACGTTCCGGCACAAACTTCAGGTTTCCATCCTTTAAAGTCTGGACAGCAGCTTCCCCCATCTCCTTCATTCTTACAAACCACTGAGGCTTGATCATAGGCTCAACCGTAGTCTTACAGCGGTCATGCGTTCCTACGTTGTGGGAATGAGGAACCACTTTTACTAACAGTCCCTGTTCTTTTAAATCTTCCACCATGGCTTTTCGCGCCTCATAGCGGTCCATGCCGGCATATTTTCCGCCCAGTTCGTTGATGGTAGCGTCATCGTTCATAATATTGATCTCTGCCAGATTATGACGTTTTCCTACTTCAAAGTCATTGGGGTCATGCGCCGGGGTGATCTTTACGCAGCCGGTACCAAACTCCTTGTCTACATACTCGTCTGCGATCACCGGAATCTCCCTGTCTGTCAGCGGAAGTTTCAGCATTTTTCCGATCAGATGCTGATATCTCTCATCCTCGGGATTGACTGCTACCGCCGTATCTCCCAGAAGAGTTTCCGGACGTGTGGTGGCGATCTCTACAAACTGACCCTCTTCTCCCACAACAGGATAGTTAATATGCCAGAAAAATCCATCCTGGTCTTCATGCTCTACTTCCGCATCAGAAATAGAGGTCTGGCATACCGGACACCAGTTGATGATCCTGGAGCCTTTGTAGATATAACCTTTTTCATATAATTTAATAAATACTTCCTGAACCGCTTTGGAACAGCCTTCATCCATAGTGAAACGCTCTCTGTCCCAGTCAGCGGAAGCACCCAGTTTCTTTAACTGGTTGATGATCTTTCCGCCGTATTCTTCTTTCCATGCCCAGGCATGTTTTAAAAATTCTTCTCTTCCGATCTGGTTTTTATCAATGCCCTGCTCTTTTAATTTTTCAATGACTTTGACCTCTGTGGCAATAGCCGCATGGTCTGTGCCGGGCTGCCACAGCGCCTCATATCCCTGCATTCTTTTGAAACGGATCAGGATATCCTGCATGGTTTCGTCCAGGGCATGTCCCATATGAAGCTGCCCTGTTACATTTGGCGGGGGCATGACGATGGTAAAGGGCTTTTTATCCCTGTTTACTTCTGCATGAAAATACTTGTTATCCAGCCATTTTTGATAAATACGGTCCTCCAGACCCTTCGGGTCGTAGGTTTTTGCTAGCTCTCTGCTCATAGGTTCCTCCTGAAATCCTGGTCGCGGGGTATTTTTCATGACAGAAAAATACCCCTCATAACCATCTTCTATTATAGTTACAAAGGGCGATTGTATACCGCGGTACCACCTTTATTTATCACTCTGAGAGCATGAAACATGCTCAGGTCCTGTAACGCTGACAAAGCGTGAAAGCCTACCAAATCGGATTCCTCTTCTCCGAAGCTTCAGCCTCCCGGTTCAAAAGCTACCTTCCGCCCATTTTCCTTAAACAATCTTTCAGCCGATGAATCGTTCTCTCTGCAAGGTACGTAAGCGTACTCCTCTTTCTCACAACCTTTTTCTATGCCCTTTATCATAAGCACAAAGCCCGGGTTTGTCAAGAAGAGAATTCTAAAAATATTGTGTCCTCCCTTCTGCTGTGCTATAGTTTTTTATATAATTTAAGGAGGCTTTCTATGAGCAGAACAAAAAAATTTTTCAAAGCTGCGGGCATTTTTCTTCTTGCCCTTGCAGGACTTCTGATCCTTGGGGTTGTCTGGCTGACCATCCGGGAATACCGCCCGGAAGCGGAAGAAGCACTTTCTCCGCCTTCCGGCAGCAGCACCCTCACACCCGGTGCCAGCCTTCATGTACTGACTTTCAACACCGGATACGGCGGACTGGATAAGACCCAGGACTTCTTCATGGACGGCGGTACCCGCGTCCAGCCGGACAGCCGGGAAGAAGTGGAGAACAATCTGAAAGGAATTTCCGGTATCCTGAAAGAAAATCCGGCTGATATCTATTTCCTCCAGGAGGTAGATCTGGATTCCAAGCGCTCTTATCACATCAACGAGCAGGAATATTATCAGGAAAGCTTAGACATTCCCGGCGTCTTTGCCTGCAATTTCAAATGTGATTTTGTTCCATATCCTCTGCCGCCCATCGGAAAAGTGGAAAGCGGAATTCTCACCATGACGGACCTTCAGGTTTCTTCCGCTTCCAGGATCTCCCTTCCGGAATCTTTCTCCTGGCCGGTGAAAACATGCAATCTGAAGAGATGCATGCTGGAAACCAGAATTCCCCTTACCGGGACAGACAAAGAACTGGTACTTATAAATTTCCACCTGGAAGCTTATGACAGCGGTGAGGGAAAGATCAGGCAGAGCAAAATGCTTGCCCAGAAACTTCAGGAAGAATATGAAGCAGGAAATTATGTGATCGCCGGTGGAGATTTTAACCAGACCTTCGAGGGAATGGATAAATATCCTCTGAAGGATACAGAGAATTGGGCTCCCGGTGTGATCGGAGAGGATTCCCTGCCGGAACATTTTTCTTTTGCCGCAGATGACAGCTATCCTACCTGCAGGCTGCTGAATGAGCCTTACACCGGCTCCTTTGACACCGCACAGGTCTATGTGCTGGATGGTTTTATTGTCTCAGACAATATAAAAGTAAATCAGGTGTCTGTGATCAATACGGATTTTGAATACACTGACCACCAGCCCGTAATGCTGGAGGCCAGACTGCTGCCCTAGCCCTTTCTGTTATGTAAAAACTGCTGTCCGGCTGAAAACAACCGGACAGCAGTCTTTTTTCAATAATATGAAGTTTGATTTTTGACGGTTCCTCCCTGGTTCCAGTCACGAACTTTCCCGTTCCCCTGCGGAGGATACGATTTTCCATTTGTTGCGGGTAAATGGATTTGTAAACAAAGGAACAAAATCAGAACCAGAGAGAATCCCGCCTGCCATTTAATCAATGTACAATTCTATAAGTTCAGGCGTTTACCTTTCGGCATTCCATAAAAAAAACCGCTTCCCATGTCACGTGAAAGCGGAATCATCGGCTGTCTTCTCACAGCCGGAGGGATTTCAAACTTTGCACGGAAGTTCTCACCTTACTGCTGTCAAGCAGGTTTCCTGACTTATGGTCATCGCTCCTCCGCTCCTTCTCATACAACATGTACAATGGATCTCTGCGGTATCGCTCCCAAATACAGTTACCGGATAGCTCAGGATTCTCACCTGATTCCCTTTTCACCGGCGCTGTGCGGTCAGCGCAGGTGCACTTAACAGGTTTATGGAATTATACACAAGTATCGTACCACTTTCCCCGGAAAGCGTCAAGGTTTTTCCTGCGCTTTTTCTGTTTCCTTCTTTTTTTCTTCCCGCCTGCGTCTGGTCATCAACCCTCCGATGCGCCCTGTGTCTTTGGCTGACAGGCTTTTCCATCCCTTTTCCACCACCTGGTCCAATAATCCCAGCTCTCCTGCAATCTCATACTTCAGCATCTCTTCTTCCGGAATCTTAGCCAGATCGATTTTTTCTTCTTTTTTCTTTGACATAAAAAGGCCACACTCCTTTCTCCTGAGAGTGTAGCCCTTTCTTTTCTGTTCTATGCACTTATTTGGGAAAAGATTCTGTTCTTTTTCCAACTTCTTCTGTCTTAAGACTCCTGCAGATGTATCTGCGGTTTATTTTCTTATTATTTAGGAATAATCACTGCCGCAATGATGTAGGCAATGATCCCGGCTCCAAAACTCATGCAGGTCAGGATCACCCAGGCAAGCCGCACCAAGGTGGGATCAATATTAAAAAATTCACCTATGCCTCCGCATACACCTGCAAGCATATAATTTACAGAAGAACGATAAAGTCTTTTATCTGACATATAAATTACCCCTTTCTATTAATTAAATTGAATTTCTACAACAGAGGAATCTGCTTTGATATCCATCTCATTGTCTGCTGCTGTGTCTCCGAAAGTTCCTTTCTGAGAATCTCCTGCATAACTTTCTTCACCCAGACGAACGATTCCGGAATCGCTGTTCATATGGATTTTATAGTCATCCTGGTTTCCGGGAAATTCTGCAGTGATTTTTGAGGAATCACTTTCTATTTTTATATTTCTGCTGACTCCAAGCACTGCGTTTATAACAGAGGAGTCTGCAGCGATCTTCCACTCCTGTGCGGAAACTTTCTTTTCAATGTGAAGGATTCCGCTGTCACACTTGAGTTTCACCGTCTCAAGCTGCTTTTCCGGAATCCGGATCTTCAGTGCCTCCTGTTTCCTCCCATTTTGGGAACCATCTCTGGAGATTTCCAGCTTTCCCGAATCTTCCTTGTACTCTGCCCGGTCATAAGAATACATGCCGGAAACCTGGATTTCGTCTCCCTGTTGTACTGAAATCTCAGCCATTCCATCATCCAGGTTCAGGATCAGGGCGGAAAGATTCTCTGCCGGGAAGGTTACCTCCTCCGTCCTTTCAGCGGTATCCTTGTAATTCCAGTCTGAAGAAGACAATCCTTCTGTCCAGCTCTCGATATCTGCCTCCAGGTTATCTGCCCAGCTTTCAATATCCGCATCCAGATCATCTGCCCAGCTTTCGATGTCCGCATCCAAACTGTCTGCCCAGGCATCCATATTATTGTCAAAATCGTTACCCCAGGCATCCACCCTGTCTCCCCAGCTTTCAAACATATCTTCCATCCGGTCTATCCAGATAAAACGGTGCCCGAAACTGCTTTTCTCTGAATTTCTCTGAAAATCTTCTGCATTGGCACCTGCCAGGATACCTCCTCCTAAAAGTACGCCTCCGAAGATTCCCAGGCTCAGTATCAGAAGGAACATTATCCTAAAAAACTTTTTCATGTTCTGTCACCGCCCCTTCTCCCTCTATAGAATATTCTCTGTATCAGATCCACGAACCAGCGGAATACTGCCGGAAAGATACGTACTGTCAGCCAGAGGCACACTGTGACAAACAAAAGCCCCAGAGCGATCAGAAGGATAGCCCCTCCCGCAGACGCTGCCGCCGTTGCCGGTGCGGAAATCTGGACTGCAAAGGTCCATACCAGCCAGACAATACCTCCAACTACCATACCTGTGCCGCCTGCGATCAGACCCACAAAAAGTCCCAGGATTCCCAGCAGGATTCCCAGCAGGGCACCTAAAAGCCCCAGCCTGATACCTCCCCAGACAGGGCAGGTCAGGACTGCCAGCACAACAATGAGAACCCACATTCCTCCGCCTTTTCTCGGATACTTTTCCTTATTTCCATATCCTGTACTCTGATACGGACCATTGTATCGCTTCTCGGAAGAGCCGGCATCATAATACTTTTTACCATCCCAGTTATTTTCAGCCTGACGCTGCCGGGATTTTTCTTCCTCTTCTTCATAGATGACCTGGGGATTTTCCGGCATATTTCTGTCCTCAAATCTCTGGTCACTGTATCCGTATTCTGTATATTCTCCGTAATTTCCCTGTTGATTCTCCTTCAGGTCTGCCAGTATCATAGCAGCTACCTTTCCCGGACTTCCCAGTTCCTGGATCACGGCAGCTTCCTGCTCTTCCCCAGCATCGTCAAAGTATCCATTGTAATATTCCAGAGCTTCTCTTCGTTCCTGCTCCGGTAGTTCTCCGAGCAGCCACTCAAGCTGCTCCATAAATTCCTTTCTGCTCATTGCCATATTCCTCCCTCAAACAATCTGCTGATTTTTGTGGAATAGTTTTTCCATTCTGCCCGGTACAGATTCAGCTGTGCCATACCTCTTTCTGTTACTTTATAATATCTTCTGTTCCTTCCTGCGTATTCCTGATCATAGGTCTCCAGGCAGTCATCCTTCTGGAGTCTCCGCAGAACAGGATACAGGGTGGACTCTGATACATCCAGTACCTGCCGGACATCCTGAGTAATCCTATACCCGTAAGTTCCCTCATTTTCCTTAGAGACAACCGCCAGGACAATGGCATCCAGCAGAGCTGCTCCTGTATTGAAAACCATTGCATCACTTCCTTTACTTATTCTCTTTGCCCGATTTATTTCGATATAATATTTGCCTGTATTCTCTGTCTTTTCTCATCTTGTGTTTCCTGCTTTCTTTTACTGTTTGTCAGGCAATATTATTTTTTAATCAATACTATACGCTATATAATATAATACTGTCAATAGCATTTAAAAAGGTTTGCGTTTTTCTTAAGAAAAATTTTACTTTTCTTTCCTGCTGAAAGCGTTTATACTGTTTTTCATCAGTATTTTACTTTTTTCGACAATATCAAAAAATACAGGAGGGTTTATGAAAAAACAGTTTGCAAGGGTTTTTGCTGTCCTGGCGGCAGCGGCGATTTTAATACTTGGGATCATCGCCGGACGATACTGGGAAGCAGGGAAACACAAATCCCCTGACCTGGATTCTTCCGCAGTAGCTGCACAGCTGCGGGAATTGAGTTCCCTTTCTACCGCAGAACTGGAGTACAGAGGACTGGTCCGTTACAGTGACGGAGATATCCCTCTTTTGACCCAAAAAGCATTTACCATGATTTATGATGCTCATATCAAAGCGGGAATCGATTTTTCTCAGATTCAGGTAAACGCAGAAAGCAGCGTCCTGACCATAAGTCTTCCCAAGGCAGAGATTCAGGACATCCGTATTGATCCTGACAGCCTGGAGTTTTACGATGAAAAATTTGCTCTTTTCAATTTTCAGGACAGAACCGATACTGTAACCGCACTGCAGTACGCTCAGGAAGATGCAGAGAAGCATGCTGCAGATACAGATTTGATCTCTGCCGCGGAAGAAAAAGCGCAGACACTTATTTCGGGCTTTTTAAGCTCCCTGTGGAGTTCTGAAGAAGCTCCTGAGATTCACTTTGAAACAATCGAACCTGAACAATAGACGAAATGTACTGCGAACCGTCTGTTATCACAAGAAAGAATCCTGCTTTGCAGGATTCTCCGCCTGCGGCGGGTCGCATAAGCGACCTCTTCCTATCCGCCGCAGTGC
>PPYE01338199.1_pt1 | contig 29749 bp, 19 predicted proteins | sample 1559881 | NCBI WGS metagenome assembly PPYE01 (sample SAMN08240022, study PRJNA423297) | Human gut metagenome, whole genome shotgun sequencing project. | reverse complement strand
TGGCAGCAGCAGATTCGTTGCCGCAAATAGATATTAATACAGCTATCAGCTTCACGCAGTTCTACTCATGGGCAGTCAGTAAACAATCCCCCGCCTTACTCGATAGTTTGAATACATGGCTGGATAAATTCCAAAAGGAAAAGGAATACCAAAAGATTTATAAGAAATACTATGATAAAGAATAACCTTATTTCTATTACACTAAAACTTCTATTCCATACACGTTCATTTTCTTTTATTGCTTTCTTGATTTTCCTGTCTATCTGCTTTCCACGGGCTTATGCCACAGAAAGCGGAATATTCAATTTCTCGAATATCAATCTCAAGAATGGCTTGTCGCAACTATCAGTCCTTGCCATTGCACAAGACTCCAAAGGTTATATCTGGTTTGCAACCCGCAATGGATTAAACAAATACGACGGAGAGAAATTTACTATATATAAGCATGATAACGATGATCCTCATTCATTGTCGGACAATCATATCACTTGCCTGTTGCCGGACGATGCAAACGAGGGATTGTGGGTAGGTACTAATAACGGGCTTAACTATATCAATCTCAAAACCAATCAGATTACCAAATATCAGACGGACGATTATCCAAACATGCCAGGAAACAACATTGCCGTTCTTCAATTTGACCAGTCCGGTAATCTATGGGTTGGTACCCGAACAGGGTTATGTATATGGCAACCTCGTTCCGGGGAATTCAAGAAGAAATATTCCGACCATGTCCCGGAGAATGAAGCAATCATGCAGCTTTATATTGATGCAGAAAAACGGCTTTATATTGGTACTCATCGTCACGGATTATTTATCTGTACACCTGAAATGGAGTTGATTCAGCAACTCAATAAAAGCACACAGCCTGCCCTGTCGGACGATGCAATCAGTTGTATTTTCGAAGACTCCCAACATCAGGTATGGATAGGAACAGAAACCAGGGGACTGAATAAATGGAACCCGAAGACCAAAGACTTATCTATCTACAATCAGAAAAACAGCGGACTGACAAATGACTATATCCGTTGCATCACCGAGCAGGACCAGAAATTGATTATCGGGACGTTCGACGGACTTAGTATTCTGGATTTAAGAAACGATGATATATCCAAGTACAACCGGTTCGATGCTAATCAGAACAGTCTAAGTCATTTTTCCGTCCGCAGTATCTACATCGACCGGGAGAAAACGCTCTGGGTAGGTACTTATTCCGGTGGTGTGAACTACTATAACCCGCTCAATAACCGGTTCATCTTCTACCATCCGGTAGAAAATAACAACCAGAAGTTATATAATATCTTTGGTACAATGGTGTATGATTCCACTTCATTGTGGATTGCAACAGAGGGAGGAGGACTGATGCAGTTCAATCCTATCACCAAGGAATATACCAACTTCCTGATTGAGCAGACATCCAAAGGATTGTTCAACAAGAACATCATCAAATCCCTTTTACTGGACGGAGACTATATCTGGTGTGGCACAAGTACCGGAGGAGTCTATAAATTCCATATTCCTTCCAAAAAATTCACATTAGTATATTCATTCGGCCGGGAAAAAAACTTTGCCATCTATACTTTTTATAAAGATGCAGAGAATAATCTATGGATAGGGACGACAGCCGACAAAGGACTGGTTAAACTGTCTCCGGACGGAAAAATCACCAATCAGTTCCCGTATGGCAAAGAGAAAAAGGAATTCGTCAACTTCACCAGCCTACGGAGCTTCCTGGCACTGAATGCTCACACCTTTCTGATAGGAACCCGCTCGTTCGGACTTTACGAATATGATATGCAAAAGGGAACGGTGCTCCGTTGCAACATGTCAGAGACAAATCCCAATCAGAAACTCGAAAATAACTACATCACTTCCATGGTGCGCAAAGCGAACGGAGAAATCTGGTTCAGCACTTTCGGAGGAGGAATATACCTGTATAAACAAGGAACAGGTGTCGTCAAACATATTGGCAAGAAAGAGGGACTACCCAATAATGAGGTATATGCCATGGTGGAGCACAACAACAACTTATGGATTAGTGTCGATAAGGAAATAGCCGAACTTAATACCAAGACCGGGCAGATACGCAGTTATGACTGTTTTGTCGGTTCCGAAACGTTGGAGTTTACACCGCAGGGAGTCATTAGTCTGCCCCACGGTGAGGTCTACTTTAGTGGAAGTAATGGTTTCCTTTCTTTTACTCCCGGCTCTCTTCTAAAGAATAATACCATGCCACCGGTAGTACTTACCCAACTGACCGTAAACAATAAGGTAATCACACCGAATGATGATACTCATTTGCTGGATAGTGCCCCGGACGATACGCAAACATTGGTTCTTGCCTACAATCAGAATAATTTTTCCATTGCGTACAGTGCCTTGAACTATATTCTGCACGAACAGAACCAATATGCCTATAAACTCTCCGGTCACGACGAAGACTGGAATTACGTAGGTAGTCGTAAAGAAGCATTCTATACCAACATCGCTCCAGGAAAATATACATTCCAGGTCATAGCATCCAACAATGACGGCGTATGGAATGAAACCGGAAAGAAAATGGAAATCATCATTCGTTCTCCGTGGTGGGGAACGCCGCTGGCCTATATCCTTTATGTCCTATCCGCATTGGGAATCATGTTTACTATCGGCTATTATATGTACAGTAAGCATAAACTGGAACTAGACCTGCGCATGAAGCAAATGGAGAAACAACGCATGGAAGAATTCCATCAGACAAAGCTACACCTGTTCACCAACTTCTCGCATGAGCTACGTACTCCGCTGACACTTATTATCAGCCCGCTGGAAGAGTTGATGAAACGGGCAGAAGTTCCCCAGTTTATCAGAACACAACTGGACATGATTCTGAAAAATGCCCGCCGATTATTACTTCTCGTCAATCAATTGATGGATTTACAGAAGAACCAGAGTGGTAATCTCACCCTCCAACTGTCTCAAAGCGACCTGAATGCTTTCCTGCTCGAAATATTCTACACATTCAGGCAGATTGCCGAAAGCAAACAGATTCGTTTCGAATATCAGGCTCCTCAAGGCGAGGTGACAGCCTGCTTCGATCAGGGCTTACTCGAAAAAGCCGTTTTCAATTTATTGTCGAATGCTTTTAAATTCACAGTACCGGGAGATACAATCACGCTGCGTTTACTGCTGATTACAGATATAGACACTCTCCGCCAGGAACATAGCGACTGGCTATCGGAACATTCTCCGCTTATCACCACCCATCAGGGAAGTTATTTAGTGATTCAGGTAGCAGATACGGGAAAAGGAATTCCAGAAGATGAACGTACCCAAATCTTCACTCCTTTCTACCAGGTCGGTCACACGACAGGTAGCGAGAATATGAATGGCACAGGTATCGGATTAAGCCTGACTCAATCTGTCGTTCATCTGCATCACGGAGAAATTGGAGTCACAGCCAATACTCCCAAGGGAAGCGTATTCACTATCCTATTACCGAACCACACCATGACAGAAGAAGAGGTGGCGAATACTGCCGTTCTCTCGGGAAAAAACAATGAACAAGTAGAAAAGGGTATGTCCGGAACCATTGATTCCGAAAACACCATTTCCGGAACCACTCCATCCCTACCCGGCAAAACGGTTCTATTAGTAGAAGACAATGAAGAGATACGAAGTTACGTAAAAGGACACCTGGAACAATATTACAACGTATTGGAAGCCGACAACGGTTCGGATGCTTTTGAAATTGTCCTGAAAGAATTTCCCGACCTGGTAGTGACGGACATTATGATGCCCGGTATCGACGGACTGGAACTTTGCGCACTTATCAAGAACAATCTGCAGACGGGACACATTCCCGTTATTCTACTCACTGCCCGCACGATGGTGATGCACGTCAAAGAGGGATTCTTGTCGGGAGCAGACGATTATGTGGTTAAACCATTTAATATTGATGTTCTGCTGGTACGTATCTACAATCTTCTGGCACAGCGGGAAAAGCTAAAATCCGTATATAGCAAAAACTTCTCCCTGCAATCCATGGGAATTGAAGTGGAAACGACCTCCGCCGATGAGAAATTCATGCAGAAACTATTTAAAATCATTGAAAAGTATCTCACCGACCCCGATTTGAAAGTAGACAAAATCTGTGAAGAGATGGGATTCAGCCGGAGCAATCTTTACCGGAAACTGAAAGCTATCACCGACCTGCCGTTGAATGACCTTATCCGTCATAAACGTTTGGAGATAGCTACACAAATGCTGAAGCAAACAGAAATGAACATTACCGAAATTGCAACGGCCACGGGATTCAGTACTCTCGCCTACTTCACGAAATGTTTCAAATCAGCTTACGGTGTTTCTCCATCGGAATATCAAAAGTCATATTCAGGCCATACAGATATTGATACCATCCGGGAATAGCCGATTTACAAAATCGTCCCAAACAATAAAAAATGTCCCAACAAGGCTTACAGTGCGGATTTTTTTATTTGTTTGGGATGAAAATGCAAACATCTGGCATCATTAGACAAACCGATTCTACTCTGTTTCCATACATTTGCAATGTTGTTCTACTTAATATAATCATATGGAAACAAAGATTAAAAACTACTTGTTAGTCTTCGGACTTGGAATTATCACACTTACCAGTTGTAATCACTCTAAAGAGCAAGATATCGTTGCTTCTAACTTCGCATTTGCCGAACAGCAATTAAAATACGCACTGACTCAAATAGACGAGGCACGTGCCAATGAATCACAAGAGAGTAGAGAAAAGAGAGAAAGTAAGGGCTGGGGGGAATTAACCAATCCCCGCAGTATCAAACCGGACGGTTCACTGGAACTGGTTGTTTCTAAAGACTGGACCAGTGGATTCTTCCCCGGTGAGCTTTGGTATCTATATGAGTACACGCACAATCCATATTGGAAAGAGCAGGCGCAGAAACATACAGAAATTCTGGAACGCGAAAAAAATAACGGAAAGACACACGACATGGGCTTCAAGATGTATTGCAGCTATGGAAACGGTTATCGTCTGACCGGAGATTCCACTTATAAAGATATTCTGTTGCAATCCGCACGCACCCTGATTACCCGTTACAAACCGGTAATCGGCTGTATCCGTTCCTGGGACCACCATGCAGACAAATGGCAATTCCCCGTTATCATCGATAATATGCTGAATCTTGAACTTCTGTTCTGGGCATTCCGCGAAACGAACGACTCCACCTATTATAATATAGCAGTCAACCATGCACTCACTACCATGAAGAATCACTTCCGTGAAGACAACAGCTGTTATCATGTAGTAGAATACGATACCATTAACGGAACGGTACGCAGCAAAATGACGCATCAAGGATATTCCGACGAATCAGCATGGGCACGCGGACAAGCATGGGCCTTATACGGATACACCATGTGCTATCGTGAAACCGGCAGACCCGAATTCCTGCAACAGGCGGAGAAAGTGGAGAAATACATCTTCAACAATCCGACCCTGCCGGCAGACCTGATTCCTTATTGGGACTTTAACGCACCCGGAATACCAAACGAACCCCGTGATGCATCCGCTGCATCCTGTATGGCATCCGCCCTTTATGAACTAAGCACATACGTTCCAGAAAAGAAAGAACAATACAAGCAGGAAGCCGATAAGATTCTCCAGAATCTGACGCATAGCTATCGTGCGCAACTAAACGGAGATAAAGGATTCTTGTTGCTGCACAGCACAGGTTCCAAACCACACGACAGCGAAATAGATGTCCCGCTTTCATACGCCGACTATTATTTCCTGGAAGCCTTGCTCCGCAAAGCAAAATTAGAAAAGGAAGAAAGTCTTTTCTAAATCTTCCGGCAACTCTCACGATAACATCACTTTACTATTTATCCTTATTAGTACATTACTAATTATGAAAAGATTATCTTCTATATTCATCCTGTTCATTCTGCTGATACTCCCGTTGAATGCCACGATTCCGACTCAACAAAGAATCCGGCTGACAGACTCATGGGAATACCTGAAAGGTGACCTTGGAAGCATTTGGGAAGCAGTACGTCCCGCCGCTCCCGGTTCTTCCGAAGCAGTGCCTATCTGGCAACAGGTTACCCTACCCCACTGTTTCAATGCAGAAGATGCAGTAGACCCGGATATCAATTATTATCAGGGCGCAGGATGGTATCGCACGCAGCTTTCTATCAAGAATCCATATCTCAATGGACGCGTCATACTGGAGTTTGAGGGAGCAGGACAAAAAACGGAAGTGTATGTCTATACGTATAAAGTAGCCAGTCACACAGGAGGCTACGACGGTTGGAGTGTCGATATCACCGAAGCCGTTCAACAAGCCCTTGCCAACCCGGATTGCGCTAAACGCTTCAATGGCAGAATTCCATTGTCCGTTCGTTGCGATAATACCAGAGATACGGAGATGATTCCGTCCGACCTGTCAGATTTCAACTTATACGGCGGCCTTTATCGCTACGTGAATCTGATTTACCAGCCCGAAGTGTCTTTCAGCAATATACAGATAAATACCCCTGTAGAGAAAGATATGAAAAACGCTTCTCTAAAGATACAAGGAACATTCCATAACCCGAATGATATTCGCCAGGCAAGCATTCACCTTTTATTAAAGGCGCCTAATGGAGAAAAGGTATGGGAACAGACAACGACGGTTCTTCCGTTGGGAACAAATCCCCTGTTCGAGACAACGATTAAGAATCCGATTCTGTGGAGTCCCGACCAGCCTCAACTCTATACCTGCGAACTGACATTGACTACTCCTCAAAGTAAACAGACTATTACAGAATCCATCGGATTCCGTCACTTTGAATTCATTGAAAACGGACCTTTCCAGTTGAATGGAGAACGTCTGCTGTTAAGAGGAACCCATCGGCATGAAGACCATGCCGGAGTAGGCGCCGCTATGACAGAAGAACAAATGGAAGCGGAAATGAAACTGATTAAAGAGATGGGAGTCAACTTTATCCGTTTGGGACATTACCAACAATCGGACATCATCCTCCGTTTATGCGATCAGTTAGGCATTTTGGTATGGGAAGAAATACCCTGGTGCAGAGGTGGACTGGGAGGAGAGAAATATCAGGCACAAGCGCGCCGGATGCTGACCAACATGATTACCCAGCATCGCAATCATCCCTCCGTCATCCTTTGGGGATTGGGAAATGAAAATGACTGGCCCAATGATTTTTCAACATTCGAGCAATCGGCCATCCGCGCTTTCATGAAAGAGTTGAATGACTTGTCACACCAACTCGATCCGTCACGTATGACTTCCATCCGCAGATGTGATTTCTGCAATGATATTGTAGATGTCTATTCTCCCTCCATTTGGGCAGGCTGGTATCGCGGACAATTTACAGACTACAAGAGTATTTCGGAGAAAGAGATGAAACGGGTGAAACATTTCCTGCATGTAGAATGGGGAGGTGACTCACATGCCGGACGTCATTCCGAATATCCTTTCAACCCGCTACAAGCAATTATGGGTGGAAACAGTGCCGACGAACGGGCAGGCGACTTCGCCCTGCAAGGCGGAGATCCCCGTGCTTCCAGAGATGGAGACTGGTCGGAAACGTATATCGTAAAACTATTCGACTGGCACCTGAAAGAGCAAGAAACAATGCCTTGGCTGACAGGAACCGCCTTTTGGGTATTCAAAGATTTCTCCACCCCTCTCCGCCCCGATAATCCGGTGCCATACGTCAATCAGAAAGGAGTGGTAGAACGGGATCTTACTAAAAAAGAAGCCTACTACGTCTTCCAGTCTTACTGGACTAAACAGCCTATGATTCATATTTACGGTCATAACTGGCGGACCCGATGGGGCAAAGTGAACGAAGAAAAAGAGATTCTGGTATATTCCAACTGTGCAGCAGTAGAGCTGTTCGTGAACGGCGTCAGTCAGGGAGTCAAGCAACGCAACAGCCAGGATTTTCCGGCAGCGGGACTTCACTGGAACTGCATACTGAAAGCAGGAGAAAATAACATAAAAGCGGTTGCAGTGAAAGGACTCGGTAAAGGTAACATGAAAGCAGCCATTACGGATGAAATAAGTTTCAACTACCAGACAGAAGAATGGAGCAATCCGAAACAGCTGAAGTTGAAGACATACCCCGATAAAGGTTCTATCGTATGGGTGGAAGCCCAGCTGACAGACAACAAAGGGATCCCCTGCCTGGACGCGGCAAATGTAATCTCATTTGAAGCTGCGGGAGACGGAAAACTGATTCAGAACTTAGGAACATCCACCGGCTCCCGGAGAGTACAGGCTTATAATGGCAGAGCTGCAATTCGCATTGACTTGAACGGCACATGCCAGGTAGCTGTAAAATCACCGGGCATTCAAACTGCTTTCATCGAAGTGAAAGCCGAATAGAAGTGAAAGCTGAATAAGAAAGGAGAAAAGCACCATGAGAAAGACAATAATTTCAATAGGTTTCATTATATTCTTTGGCACTGCTACGGCAGTTGCCGGAGAAGACACAGCCGAACAGATTCGTCACCTTTTAGAAAAAGAAACGATACAACGGGCAGATGCCGCACTTCATGAGGAACCGGTCACTGTGACCGCTACCCGTGCGACAAGAAGTGCCGGAGGTATTCATGACTTCTATTCGGAGGGTGATTACTGGTGGCCGAATCCGGAAGCTCCCGACGGTCCTTATATCCGCCGGGACGGAGAAACCAATCCGGAGAATTTCACAGCACATCGGCAGGCCATGATTCGCATGAGCCAACTGGTAGGCGACCTTACTTCCGCCTGGATACTTACGGGTAAACAAGTATATTCCGATGCAGCCATGCAACATATCCGGGCATGGTTTGTCAACCCGGACACACAGATGAATCCCAATCTGCTGTATGCACAGGCCATCAAGGGAGTAGTAACAGGACGAGGGATAGGAATCATCGATACGATTCACCTGATCGAAGTGGTGCAGTCGCTCCGCCTTATGGAAGCGAAAAGGATGATTGACAAGGAAGAACTGGGGACTATCAAACAATGGTTCTCCGATTATCTAACCTGGATGTCCACGCACCGTTACGGAATCAAAGAAATGGAAGCGAAAAACAATCATGGCACCTGCTGGGTCATGCAAGCCGCTGCCTTTGCCTTGTTCACGGACAACCGGGAAATGATTCGTTTTTGCACGGAACGTTATAAAACAGTACTTTTACCCAATCAAATGGCTGCAGACGGCAGTTTCCCTTTAGAACTGGAACGCACCAAGCCCTACGGTTATTCTCTTTTCAACCTTGACGCAATGGCCACTATCTGCCAACTGCTCACTACTGGAGAAGAAGATATATGGAATTACACTACACCGGACGGCAAAAACATCGATAAGGGTATCGCCTAGCTTTATCCATACGTAAAAGACAAAAGTAGCTGGAAGAGACAACCCGACATTATGTTTTGGGAAGAATGGCCGGTGGCGCAACCGTTCCTGTTATTCGGCACATTACATCATTTCAATAAAGAATTTTTCAACACATGGATGCAACTGGAACATTTCCCCACCAACGAAGAGGTGGTACGTAATCTTCCCATCCGTCACCCGTTATTATGGATTCAATAAACTATAAAATCAATAGAATATGAAAAACTTATTAGTATGCACATTATTGTTCGCCTATGCTTTCACACTGAACGCACAGGTAGCCAACACCCGCATCTATGCTGCGGAAAAATTAGCCAAAGTAAAAGAAAAAGCCGATTCACCTCTATATGCCCCTGCCGTCAAAACTCTTTTAAGAGATGCCGACAAGGCTTTGAAGATGACTCCGCCGTCCGTAATGGACAAAACAATGACAGCAGATAGCGGAGACAAACACGATTATATGAGCATGGGCCCTTACTGGTGGCCGGATCCATCCAAACCGGACGGTTTGCCCTATATCCGTAAAGACGGACAAAGAAATCCGGAATTGGATAAGCTCGACCGCAACAAACTGGGAGATATGTCGAAAGCAGTCACCACACTGGGACTTGCCTATTACTTCTCCGGTGATGAGAAATATGCGCAAAAAGCCGTAGACTTCCTGAATGTCTGGTTTCTGGACGCCAAGACGAAGATGAATCCGCACCTCACTTACGGACAAACCATTCCCGGAAAGAATAAAGGCATGGGACGTGGTGCAGGTATGATCGATATTTACTCGTTCACGGAAATGATTGACGCCATGACATTAATGGAGAACTCGAAAGCATTTACTCCCAAAGTAAAGAAAGGGATGAAAGAATGGTTCACGCAACTAGTGGAATGGATGCAGACCAGTCCCGTAGCTGCCGAAGAACAGAGAGCAAAGAACAATCACGGTCTGGCTTATGACGTGCAACTGACAGCTTATGCTCTATATACAGGCAATCAAGACCTTGCCATGAAAACCATTCAGGAGTTTCCCGAAAAGCGTTTGTTCGCACAGATAGAACCAGACGGCAAACAACCGTTGGAACTTGCACGCACTACTGCCCTGGGATATACGATCTTCAATCTGGGACACATGCTCGATATGTGTTCAATCGCCTCCACGCTGGGACAAGATATTTACAACGCTACCAGCCAGGACGGACGTTCCATCACGGCAGCACTGAAATTTCTGATTCCATATATCGGCAAACCACAGAGCGAATGGCCTTACCAACAAATCAAGGAATGGGACAAGAAACAGGAAGAAGCCTGCTGGATTCTTCGCCGTGCATCGTTCTTTGATCCGAAAGCCGGATATGAAGCCATCGGCGCTCAATTCCGCGAGACACCCGCTAACAAAAGAATTCATTTAATCTATAGTTTAGAATAAGAAACACTTAAAATACTAATCAGATGAGGAACAAATTTATTCATTACTCTTTGGTAATGGCATGGATGCTGTTATTCTGTGTTCCGTGCGTTACCGTCACTTATGCACAGTCGTTTACCGTCACCGGAACAGTGACCGACAGTCAGGGTGGAATCCCCGGAGCGAATGTGAAAGTAAAAGGTGGTACCGCAGGTACAATCACCAACATGGACGGTCAGTTTACGTTGAGTGTCCCCTCTTCCAAGTCTATCCTGGTGGTTTCATACATCGGATACACCCCACAGGAAGTTGCCATCAACGGTAAAAACAAATTGGATATTCACCTGCTGGAAGATACAAAGACACTAGATGAAGTGGTAGTCGTAGGTTATGGTGTGCAGAAAAAGTCTCACCTGACGGGATCTGTGTCCAAGATGGATATCAACAACCTGACAGATATTCCCGTGACCCAGGTAGACCAGTTATTACAAGGTAAAATTGCCGGTGTCAATATACAGAACTCTACTTCCGAAGCGGGAGCCGCCCCGCAAATCCGTGTGCGTGGTATGGGTTCTATCAGTGCCGACAGTTCTCCGCTGATCGTCATCGACGGTTATCCCACACCGGACGGTCTTTCCACACTCGATATGGCGGATATTTCTTCCATCGAAGTATTGAAAGATGCCGCTTCGGCAGCCATCTACGGTTCACGTGCAGCCAATGGCGTTATCCTGGTTACTACCAAGACAGGAAAAGCCAGTAAACCGAAATACAGCGTGAAAGCTTCCACCGGTTTGAAATGGGCTTATAAGTTACATCCCATCATGAGTTCACAAGATTATTGCAGCATGATCGGATACGAATCGGTATTGAAAAATAAAACAATGTCACAGACAGAGGAGGCTTTCGGTCTCATTGATAACTACACCGACTGGCAGAAAGAAGGATTGAACAGCAGTCCGCAGATTCACCAGGTGCAGCTCTCCGTATCAGGTGGCAAGAATGACATCACTTATTATATTTCGGGCAACTATGCACAGGAAGACGGTATCATGCTCAACAGCAACTATACCCGCCTGAACCTGCGTTCACGCATCAATGCAAAACTATCCAAACGGGTAGACTTCAGTTTGAATCTGGCACCGTCGTACACCAAGACAGAAACTCCTGCCACCAACTTCATGGATTTCTATCGTACGCCCTCTTTCATGCCTGTACGCCATACTGCTGCCACTTCTGCGCTGACCGGCAAACCTATCGGTTCGTATGCACGAGGCAGTGACTTCAGCAATGTTACCTATACCCGTGAGGACGGAACAACTTTCACCCCGTCCAGCAGTCCTTTCGGTTCGAGCAATAACAATCCGCGTTCACTGATGGATACGGAAGAACGTTTCCGCGAGGACTACAACCTGCAGGCAAATGCCTCTTTCAATGTCCAACTGATGAAAGGACTGGTATTCACCACTTCCAACGGTTTCTTTATCAAGTATCGCCAGAACAATCAATATCGTGATTATGCTGCCAAGAAAGATGAAGAATCAGCTATGGGTACTTATACCAACCGTCTGTATATCGACTTATTGAGCGAGAACACGTTAAACTATACCGGAAAGACAGGGAAGCATGACTACTCCGTACTGGCCGGCTATACAGCGCAGACTACTTCTGAAAGAACTGCCGGTATCGTCGGACTGGGCTTCCCCACCGACTATATCCATACGCTGAACGCTGCAACTTCTTTCGACCTCGACGGAACTTATACCCAGAAATACCGTACGGCAATGATGTCCCTATTGGCACGTGCCACATACAGTTATGATGAGAAATACCTGCTTTCTGCCAGCATCCGTACAGATGGAAGTTCTCTGTTTGCCGACGGTCATCAATGGGGTTACTTCCCCTCGGTATCTGTGGGATGGCGTGCTTCGGAAGAATCTTTCCTGAAACAATTCGGTTGGCTGAACCTGCTGAAAGTCCGTGCCAGTTTCGGTGTGACAGGTAATAACAGCATTCCTGCCAATTCATACTATGACCTGCTCTATCCCAACAATTACGCATTGGGAGAGGGAAATGGCAATCTGATCTCCGGACTCGCCAAGACCAGCGAAACCAAAGGTAACAACCGCATCACTTGGGAACAGACTTACGAATACAATGCCGGATTCGACTTGAGCATCCTGAACAACCGTATCAACCTGACAGTGGACGGATACTACTCCATCACCAAACAGTTATTATTCAAACAGCCGGTTCTTTCTTTCACCGGATTCAATAATTACTGGAATAATATCGGACGTATCCGCAACAGTGGTATTGAGGTGGAACTGAATACCCATAATATCCGCACCAAGAATTTTGAATGGGAAAGCTCATTCAATATCTCTTCCAACTTCAACAAGTTACTGGAACTTTCGGGAGAAGAACGACTGATCTCTACGGGTGAACGTAACGAAACATATCTGGCACAGGTAGGCAAGAGAGCCATTTCTTTCTTCGGCTACAAGACAGACGGTATTTACAAAAGTCAGGAAGAAGTGGACGCTGTTCCCCACTTGGCCAGTGCCGTACCAGGCAGTCTCCGGATTGTAGATATCAACGACGACGGAGTGATTAATGACAAAGACCGTACAGAAATCGGCAACCCATTCCCGACAGCAACATGGGGATTCACCAATACACTGACCTGGAAAGGCTTCGACCTCTACGTTATGATTCAGGGAGTTCACGGACTGGATGTATTCAACGGTGACGGTTACTTTACCGAAACCAAGAAGTTCAACCGCAACTACGTGAAAAACCGCTGGATCAGTGCAGACTATCCGGGCGACGGAAAAACTCCCTCTTTCGCAGCAAATGGCGGTGTCGCCTGGGAATTTACGGATTACCTGATTGAAGACGGCTCGTATGTAGCATTGCGCAATGTGACTTTAGGCTATAAGTTCAATAAGAAGCAGTTGAAGAAGATCGGTATCAGTTCACTCCGTCTTTATGCTTCAGGACAGAACCTGTTCTATATCTGGTCCAAGGACTACCGTGGTATTAATCCGGAAGCACGTAAGACGAGTGGTTCTTACAGTTCTCCTCTTATCAACGGTTACCAGTCAGGTGGGTTCCCCCTGCAATCGACAGTCACTTTCGGATTCGAACTTAATTTCTAACTCCTTAAAGACAAATAACAATGAAACTAAAACATACATTCATCGGTATTCTCTCAACCTGTGCGTTGGGACTCGCCTCCTGCGACCTGAACATCACGCCGGACTCTTACATAGCCGATATCAACTTCTACCAAAATGAAGCGGAAGTGAACACAGCCGTCATCGGTTGTTACGGAGGCATACACGCTCCACTGAATATAGAATGGGCGTTGACGGAACTTCGCTCGGACAACACTCGCATGAACGGCACCCGTTCCAGCAACGACGCATTCATGCAACTGCTGGCACTGGACCTTGGAACAATGGACGCCAGCAACCCGAATATCCGCACCTACTGGGAAGCTACCTATCAGAATATCAATAACTGCAACTCAATACTGAAACCCGAAGTGCTGGCCGTAGTGGAGAACGAAAAGAAACGTGCACAATTCGAGGGTGAAGCTCTCTTTATCCGTGCCTATCATTATTTCAATCTGGTACGTCTCTTCGGCCCTACCTTTCTGGTGACAGAAGAGATCAGTATCGCAGAATCACTAAAGAAAGACCGCAGTTCGGTGCAGGCCACTTATGCGCAAATCATCGACGATCTGAAACGTTCCGTTACGGATTTACAGGACATCACATACAGCTCTAATGATCTGGGACGTGCCACAGTACTGGCAGCCAAATCTCTACTGGCTAAAGTGTATCTTACCCTCGGACGGTATGAAGATGCCAAACCGTTATTAAGCGATGTAGTGACTGCCAAAGGCGAGACACTGAATGTCAAATATGCCGACGTGTTTGATACAACCAAAGAGATGAACGATGATATTATCTTCACTGTACGCTATAAAAGTGGTAGTCTGGGAATCGGTTCTCCGTTTGCCAATACATTTGCACCGCAAAACAGTGGCGCGAACGTAATCACGGGTAGCGGTGACGGTAAGAATTATCCTACGAAAGAAATATCCGCCGCTTACAGCAAAGAGGATTTGAGAAAGGACGTCAGCATGGCAGACAGTTATTATGATAAGAGTAAAGACGTGGAAGCACAAGTGGCTTATGTAAAGAAATTCCTTTCGGAAGTATCCATACGATACGATGCTGAAAATGACTGGCCTGTCATTCGTTATGCAGATGTACTACTGATGTATGCGGAAGTATTGAACGAAGTAGACGGTCCCTCTGCCGGGTTGAAATACCTGAATCTGGTACGTGAACGTGCCGGACTAAGCAAAATCGAGAGTGATGCAGTGACTACCCGTAACGTATTCCGCACCTATCTTGAGAAAGAACGTCGTCTGGAACTGGCTTTCGAAAATCAACGCTGGTTCGACCTCTTGCGTTGGGGCAAGGCCATAGAGGTAATCAACAAGCATATTCAGGAAACCGAATGGGATTTCTATGCAGGCTACACCCAACAGATCAACAAGTTAAAGGATTATCAGTTGATACTTCCGATTCCACAAAGCGTAATCGACAATAATCCGGGCGTCATCACACAGAACCCTAACTATTAATACTAAACGACACTGAATCATGAAAAATAAATTCTATAACCTATTCATCTTCTTCGTTCTCACTGCGCTGGCAGGCTGCAACGAAAAAGAATCGACTGATGTCATCGAGCAGGGTGATCCTCAAATTATAGAGTTCACCCCGACAAGCGGTAAGTTCGGACAGGAAATCACTATCAAAGGAGAATTCCTGCGCGATATACAAAAGGCAACGATTGGTGGCGTAGAAGCTACGATACGCTATAAGCTCTCTCAACAGGAGATTGTTATTGTAGTTCCCGCCAATGCCGGAAACGGGAAAATCGTTCTTAGTACGAAAGAAAAAAAGACGGAAAGCGAGCAGTCATTTACGATTGTATATCCGGTTCCCCAAGTGAAGAATGTTCCTGCCGGAGCGCACGTGGGAGATCAGATTGAAATACAGGGTGAGAATCTGGACATCGTGTCCAAAGTTTGTTTCGGTGATAAAGAGGCTTCTATCTCCTATCAGTCCGAAAGAGAAATTGTAGCAACCATTCCTTTCGTCATCACGGATGCCGCTCCTATCTCCCTCTATTATCTTGACTCTACAGGAGAGCAGTTCACTCAACCGGAGGGTCCTGCTTTTGAGATCATCAAAGATATTCCGACCATTGACGCAATGGCAGAACGGGTGACCGAGGGAAGTCTGATTACCCTCAACGGAACTTTCCTGAATTTGATTGAAAGCATCCATTTCGGGGATGAAGTGAAAGTGACTAACTTCGTTGAGAAGACTGCCAACAGCATTGTATTCCGTGTTCCGGAATTGCCGGAGAGTGCTACTGTGGATGTTCTGGCCAAATATTATGAGGGAACAGGCAGTCTGACACTACGGAATGACTGTTATGTATTTATTCCGAGAGTATTCAGCTATCCGAATCTGAAGATGGGCGCACACCGCAATGAAGATTTCGGTAATATGATTAACGGAACTACCGGACAGGTTTCCACCACTTGTATCCTGAAAGATGTGGATTCCCGTGCCCTGATTGATTTTGCAGCGGTACACAACAGTAATAATGACTTTGCATTGAACGGTCCGCAGAACATAAAAGCTAATTTGAGAAACTACTGGTGTAACGGTACTCCATTGCCTCCATTGAAAAGTTCTTCTACCGAAGCCGAAGTCAACGAAAACTTTGGTGAGTTTACTTCTACTGTCACCAAACTTCTTGTACTTCAGGAAAGCAAAGGATATGGCGAACTGATTAGAAACATTAAAGAAGGAAACATCGAAGAAATATCTCCTACCGACGAGATTACCAAAGCATTATTCAATATTGATATGGATGCGGAAGGTTCCAACTCGGTACGCAGCCGTCAGAAAACGGAAGCAGAGGATAAAGAAGCATCGAATATATACAAGGCAGGCAGTGTCGTTGTGTTCAAGAATCTGAAGAAGAATAAATTCGGTATCATGATTATCCGTTCTGTCAATGTAGATTTTGACGCTGTTAAGGCGACGAATGATGCCAATGCAACGATTACTTTCGACCTGTATTATCAACGTTACTAAAAAAGACGAAAGACAATGAAAAGACAATATAAATTTACCGCATTATCGGCAGTCTTGTTCTGTCTGATAGGTTTGTTGTACGGATGTACCCGTGACAATGAAATTATAATTCCGGAAACGTCTGTCAATCCACTGGCTACGGATTATTCCGTAGCAATCGGTGACGAGGTTACCTTTACCGGGCAGAATATGCATCTGATCTCTAAAGTGGCTTTTGACAATCAGGTGGTCAACATCACCACCGAGCCATCCAACCGTTCACAAACCACGCTGATAGTGGCGGTGCCCGATAATTTTGAAGTGACACAGCATATCTCTGTCGTTGCCACTTACAATTCGGTACACAAACTGACTTTGAGTGATGCATTCGAAGTGGTAGTGCCGGGTGTCACCACTGATGTAAGTTCTGCTACTATCGGAGATAAGATCACACTTACAGGAAAGAATATGCACCTGATTACTAAGGTAAACTTCGGAGATCAAGTGGTATCTTTCGATCCCAATCCGGACCGTTCGCATACTTCACTTATGGTAACCGTACCCTCAACTTTCGATGTAACTAAAAAAGTCCAGTTGAGCGTTACGTATACCACCAATACCGTGAATGTATCTAATGATTTTGAAGTAATCGTGCCACCGGTTATTCCTACTGTCACCACTGTTCTGGAAGGAGAAGTGGGCACAGGAGCCATTATTACGCTGGCCGGAACCAACCTGAATATTATCAAGAAACTAATCGTAAACGGTCAATCTTACGAGTTTACAGCTACCGCTACCAGCCTTTCTTTCAATGCTCCCGAAGACATTACCGAAAATTTAGTAATCGACAACGTAGTATTAGTGTATGACAACGTGTTGGGAGATAATCAGGAACTAGCCGTATCGGGAAGCGTAACTGTGAAACCGACACCTACCCTGCCATACGTCCTTTGGGAGGATATCGAACTGGGAAGTCATGGAACGGAGAATGCTTTCTTTGATGTTACGAATGGACGGACGATGACTCCATGCGATGTAGTCGAACATAAAGAATGGGTTACTTTCGCAATGGATAATACTAGCGGTGCACCCACAGCGCGTCTGTTGAACCCGGCCAATATCGGAACCAATCTTCTGAACAGTCAGTTTTGCAATGGTACAGCTTTGAATCTGAATGATTATGCCATCTGGAAAGAATCCACACAGACAACTCCATTCAAGAAAGTCACAGATGACGCACTGATTACCAAAGTGACAAACGGTGAAATCACCAATATCCGGGATGACATCGGAGATGTGAAAGCGTCTGATATCAAAACAAATACTCCGACTGTTGCAGCAGGAGAAGTGTATTACTTCTATCATAAGGAGAAATTCGGATTGATTTGGGTGAAACAGCTGAATATTCAAACAGACAGAAAACTGAACACCATCATTATGAATGTATATTACGAGAAATAGACAATACAATAAAACGAGTACCCAAAAAGTTATATTATCCCATGAATCTACGAGCGAACTACTCCAAGAGAATCCGTTTGTCACTGGCTTTCAGCATTGTTGCAATGACTGTTTGCGCCCAGAGCATCTGGAATGCGGAACATCTGGAACAAGTGAAAAAGTCTCTCAATCAACCCGCATACAACGCCACTTATCTGAACTTACTAAAGCAGGCAGACAAGGCTTTGAACGCCCACTATCTTTCTGTTATGATGAAAGATAAAACGCCACCAAGCGGAGACAAACACGACTACTTGAGCCAGGCACGCTATTTCTGGCCGGACCCGACCAAGCCGGACGGTAAACCTTATATCAGCCGCGATGGTGTATCCAATCCGGAACTGGATAAACTGGACCGTAACCGCTTGGGAGAGATGGCAAATAATGTCACGACACTCGCACTTGCGTGGTATTTCAGTGGCAAAGAACAGTATGCACTGAAAGCAACCAAACAGATTCGTGTCTGGTTTCTGGATAAGAAAACCTGCATGAACCCACATCTGAAATATGCGCAGGTTGCGCCCGGACATAATAATGATCTTGGCCGTTGCTATGGTGTGATAGATACTTATTCGTTAGTGGAAATGCTGGATGCCGTTCAGCTTCTTGAAAAATCCCGTTCGTTCACCTCGAAAGATTCAGAGCAGCTAAAAAAATGGTTCGGGCAATTACTGGACTGGATTCTGACTAGTGAACAAGGAAAAGAAGAAGCCAGCCGCCCCAACAATCATAGTACTGCTTATGATGCACAAGCCATTGCATTTGCACTCTATACAGGCAATCATAAAGTAGCCGAACGGATACTTCGGGAAGTTCCCAAGAAGCGGGTATTCAAACAGATTGAACCGGACGGCAAACAGCCCGAAGAATTACGCCGGACATTGGCTTTCGGATATTCAGAATTTAATCTGCAACATCTGATAGATATTGCGACTATGGGAGAAAAAGCCCATGTACCTGTTCTTTCTGTCAGTTCTGCTGACGGACGAAGCATTTACAAAGCTGCCGATTTTCTGAAGCCATATCTCGGCAAAGGAGTCAAAGAATGGCCTTACAAGCAAATCAGCGAATGGAACGGTAAACAACAGGAATTATGTAAAGACCTGTATCGACTGTATCTGCTAGATTCCACTCGTACCGATTATTTAAAGGCATATCAGCAGTTCCGGAAAAGCAATCCGAAAGATCTTTTTAATCTTCTTTTCCTGAAAGAGGAAAGTAAATAAACTCTCAAAGACTTGACTTTCGATTCCGAATGTCGTATCTTTACAGAGTTAATGATAAAGTAGTTTCAATTAAACTGCACGTAAAGAGGTTGTGTCAAAACGTTGGCACAACCTCTTTCTTTTTATATATCAAAGAAAAAATCATATTCATAGAGAGGAAAGTTCCCCCACCCCGGCTTTCCTTTCAGTTTTGCCCGGTGTTCAAAGCAGACACAATAGGTATATATTATGAGTGAAAAGATTATCAAATGGGGCTTCATTGGTTGTGGAGAAGTAACCAAGACCAAAAGCGGTCCCGCTTTCCAGAAAGTAGAACATTCGGAAGTCGTAGCCGTGATGAGTCGTGACGGTGCGAAAGCGAAAGCGTATGCCAAAGAGAGAGGAATCAAAAAATGGTATGACGATGCACAAGAACTGATCGATGATCCGGAAGTAAATGCCATCTACATTGCCACTCCTCCTTCCTCACATGCTACGTATGCCATTATGTCCATGAAAGCAGGCAAACCTGCCTATATTGAGAAACCAATGGCTGTGACGTACGAAGAATGTACGCGCATCAACCGCATATCCAATGAAACGGGAGTTCCCTGTTTCGTTGCTTACTATCGCCGTTATCTCCCCTATTTCCAGAAAGTAAAGGAACTGGTAGAGAACGGTACTATCGGTAATATTATCAATGTGCAAATTCGTTTTGCCCAGCCGCCACGCGATCTGGATTACAATCGTGACAACCTTCCCTGGCGTGTGCAGGCTGACATTGCCGGAGGTGGCTACTTCTACGACCTTGCTCCGCATCAAATTGATTTGTTGCAGGATATGTTCGGTTGTATCCTCGAAGCAAGCGGTTATAAGAGCAATCGAGGTGGACTTTATCCTGCTGAAGATACATTAAGCGCCTGTTTCCAATTTGATAGCGGATTGGTTGGTAGCGGTTCCTGGTGTTTCGTAGCCCATGACTCTGCCCGCGAAGACCGTATTGAAATTATCGGTGACAAGGGAATGATTTGTTTCTCTGTCTTTACTTATGAGCCTATCGGCTTACATACCGAAAAAGGACGGGAAGAAATCTGTATCGGTAACCCGGAACATGTGCAACAACCTCTTATTCAGGCAGTGGTCGATCACTTGTTAGGTAAGTCCGTTTGCTCCTGCGACGGAGAAAGTGCAACGCTCACTAACTGGGTAATGGACAAGATATTAGGTAAACTATAACCCGAAAAAAAGCAAAAAAAAGTATCATTTTCTTGCGAAGTTTACTGATACTGTTAAAAAATTAATAGGAATATTCCATTGTATATTGTTAGTTTTTTCTATCTTTGTAAAAAGAAGCAAAGGGAAAATGAAACTAACAATATATTTTTTGTGCCATGACTAGAGAAGACTTAATGCGGAAAGCAATCGAGCTCTCCAAAGAAAATGTTGAAAATGGTGGAGGCCCTTTCGGTGCTGTGATTGCCACGAAAGAGGGGGAAATAGTTGCAACAGGAGTAAATCGTGTTACGGCATCTTGTGACCCAACTGCTCATGCCGAAGTGAGTGCGATACGTGCCGCAGCTGCCAAACTCGGTACTTTTAATCTTAGCGGATACGAAATCTATACTTCCTGCGAACCTTGTCCCATGTGTCTCGGTGCGATTTACTGGGCGCGATTGGATAAAATGTACTATGGAAACAATAAGACCGATGCCAAGAATATTGGCTTCGACGACTCTTTTATCTATGACGAACTGGAGCCTTTTATTTGTTATGGCATCAGTATGCCTGTTCAGTTGTCAACAGCAAGAAGAACTGCAAGATCCCAGTAAAGAAGGTATCAACTTTCTTACTACTGTCGACAATGAAAGTATCACTGACGCTGTTACTCGTAGCAGCAGTAACCTGTCACTCCCTTTAAAAAGTAGTTTTTCAGCTGGAGACGTCATTTCAATGTCCGTTTCCGAGCAGGAATATCAGCCTTTTACTTTGGGAGTAGATAACCAAAATTGGAGCGAGACAGCTACAGATTCGGAAGCTGTAACTTTCTATGCTCATTATCCCGAATTGTCCGGTGATGTAACGACTAGATCCCTCTTTAGTCGCTACCGTGACATCAAAGGCGGTTTAGAATATTTGTTTGGCACAGCCCAAGCCAGCAAAGGTTCTAGCAATGTAGCCCTTACATTCAAGCGAATGACTGCGCCCGTTATTCTACTTGATGAAAAAGGCAACCCGTACGAAGGTAAAGCAATCGTTAAACTTTTCTTGAAGAACAAAGGTGTGCAGGATCTTTTCAACGGTAAAATCGAAGCTGACAAGAATGCAACCCCGGAATATATCAGTATCCGGAAAATTTCCGAAGGTATCCTGACTAACTTGATGGGATTTTTTACACACAAAAGTTATTATTGAAATTGAAAACTGTCTCTTTATTAGATTAGAAGCGCATACCTACGGTAAGAACCACCTTATGATTATTATTGGTTACCTTTGTTCCTGGTAATTCTAAACTATCAAAAGCATAGAATGTTTCTTTATAAGTGTTATACAAATATGCCATATCCACATAGAAACTTTCACCACGATAACCACAACCGAATGTATAATTATTAGTAGCACCCGGATTAGAGAACTCCGTATCAGTACGCATTGAGTTTACAGGAAGATACTTAAAAGCGTCTGATTTCAAAGGAGCAGTTATATGATTATATCCCAAACGGAATGAAAATTCCGGTGCTAGCTTAAATTCAGCTCCAACACGAAGTGTATGAACAGGCTTCATCATCGCTTTAATGTCTTCCGTCTGACCTAATTCATATCCGTCCGGATCTTTCATTTTAGCTTTAGTACGGTCTGAATATTCATACTCAACTCCCAATGCGACGGAAGAACCGATAGTATATCCCATACTTGCATTGAATTTCCACGGAGTAACTAATTTATATTCATATTCTCCTTCAGTATCATTTCCACGAGCATCATAAGGTCTAGTAATATCATTTAACTCTTCACTCAAGTCGAAACGAAGATAAGCAGTATTCCGCTCCTTCAAACTAAAAAAAGTCGGAGTATGTACAGCTGCACCAATACGGAATGAGGATGACTCAAAAGGACGAAGAATAAAACCTAGTTTAAAATCAACCCCACTACCATCTACCCAAAAGTCATTTCCTAAGGTATATCCTCCATGGCCATTTCCATCCTTATCTGTAAAGTCTTCATTATATTCGCTGGTTCTATCATAGTTCACACTATAAAGTCCTAACGTAGCTCCAACATAAAAACGATCATAAAAATTCAATGCACCATTCAAATCAAAAGAATGAATACCTCCACTTTCTTTCGAACGATAAGACTGACTCACAGCATCTCCTGCTCGAAAATAGGGTTCATATCCCTCAAAAGGAGGTTCTGCATCTGGATTATCAGGATCAACTTCCCCGTAAACAGGATTCACTAAATGAGCATTATATCCCATAATACCCAACCAAGGCAATTCCGGATTTTGGAAAGCATCATCGCTCCTCAAAGCTGCTTCTGTAAATGGATCAAAACCTCCGTATGAATCAAAGTTCACCATATTTGCCATCTGCACTGTTTGAGAGGTATTGAATACTCCACTCATCAGCATACTTCTATTGAATGACTTCATTTTGCGATAATTGAAACCAAAGTTGGCAAATCTCAACGCTGTTGTATTCCCTATTTTTGTAGAGAACACAAATCCGGCATTATCGAATGAACCATGAAACTTGTCAAGACTCGCTCCATTAGCTTTTGTTCCTGTATTATCAAAACCAAATGACACCATAAAATCATTGCTGCGATAAATTCCGATACCGGCAGGATTGGTTCCCATAGTAGTAATATCTCCACCCAAGGCTCCCATAGCACCACCCATACCTACAAAACGAGCAGTTCCATTTAAATCACTTCCCATCCATCGGTTTGCATCATAGATAGTTGTTTGAGCATTTAGAAATCCTACACCTATCAAAAGAATACAAATCGCTAATATTCTATTACTTTTCATAATCAATCTCTTTTGAAATTATAAATTATCTTCTATAGCTACCGCCAGAACTACGTGAAGAGCCACCACCGCCACTACTACGTGAAGAACTGCCACTGCTACCAGAACTGCGAGAATAACTACCACTGCTACCTGATGAGTAGCTACTTCCACTACTTCTTGAATAGCTACCTGAATTGGAAGAGCGGGATGATGATCTATCAGGTGTATAGCTTCGTGATGTAGAAGTTGAACTTCCGCGTGAGTAGCTACTACCGCTACTGCGACTAGTACTTGTTCTGGAATTTCCCGTTGAACTGTTACTTCTAGTATAGGAAGAACCAGAATTACGTGTGCTAGTACCGGAACTACGTGTACTGCTTGGGCGTGTGTATGTTTCCGTATTCCTACGAGAATATGAACTTCCCGAACGAACAGAACCATTACTACTGCTACGAGTATAATCACGTGTTCCTACTACTCTGCTATTTGCACCTGTAGTGGTACCGGAACGACGAACACTTTGTCCAACTGAAGAATTAGTAGGCCGTGTAGTTGATGCTTCCACCTCCGCCCCAGCCCCAGCTAGGACCACCGTGCCAGTGGTGGTGATGTCCCCAATAACCGCCGCCATACCAGCCACCCCAGTAGCCGCCATACCAGCCGCCCCAATAACCCGGAGAATATCCCCAAGCGTAGTAAGGACGATTCCATCCCCAGCCATAGTTCCATCCCCAGCCGTAAGAGCCATAACGCCAATCCCACCAAAGTGGATTACTGAATGTCGGGAACGCATAAGCATACATACCGTCGGTATATACGTTCCAGTCCCATGAATTCGGACCGTAAACTACATCCCAATACAACGGGCTGCTGATGCTGATAGCAAAACGCGGATTGCGGAAACGGATGATACGTTCAGCGTATTCATAGTCGTCTTCCGTACCATTGAATTCGCCTGTCACCCATTCTCCGTCCAAATCCGGATTAGATTTTTCTTTTATATATAAGGTATCATTATCCATTACGAATTCATTATCACGTGCATCGTAACGGCGGTTATATTCATCCACATCCCGTGTTCTTCCCTTACGGTCCTGAACCACTACTGTAGTACCCGGTGAAGTATAGATGTTGGTCACCTGTTTCTTCGTTTCCTTCTTAACCGGAGTTTCTTTCTTCTCCTGTTTGTCTTTTGAAGGAATGAAGTAAAGGTCGTCATCAACGCTTTGTGCCATCAAGCCTATCGGGAGGCACAAGGCAAATAGCAAGAAATAAACAATCTTTTTCATATCATCTCGGTTTATGTAATTACTTAAACTTATTCATGTTACAAAGATAAGGAAGAGATTTTTCGTCCGAGGGAGATTTTCCCCAAAGGATAATAGGGAAATCCCTATTTCTAACTATCTTTGTCCATTATTCACCAGAATTAAAAACAACTATGAAGTATTTTGAGTTCACATTCCGCACCCACCCTTGCACAGAAATCGTCACTGACGTACTAGCTGCCGTACTGGGTGAAGTCGGGTTTGAAAGTTTTGTTGAGTGTGAAGGCGGACTGACCGCATATATCCAACAGACAATCTGTGATGAAAACGCCATCAAGATTGCCATCACCGAGTTCCCCCTACCCGATACGGATATTACTTATACATACACCGAAGCAGAAGATAAGGACTGGAATGAAGAATGGGAAAAGAATTTCTTTCAACCCATCATTATCGGAAACCGATGTGTGATTCACAGCACTTTCCACCAAGATGTTCCCAAAGCGGAATATGACATTGTCATCAATCCTCAAATGGCCTTCGGAACAGGACATCACGAGACTACCAGCCTCATTATTGAAGAATTGTTGGACAGTGAACTGAAAGATAAATCTCTGCTCGATATGGGCTGCGGAACTTCGATTCTTGCCATCCTCGCACGTATGCGGGGCGCACGCCCCTGTACAGCCATCGACATTGATGAATGGTGTGTACGAAACTCCATCGAAAATATCGAATTGAACCACGTAGACGATATTGCCGTTTCACAAGGAGATGCCTCGTCGCTTACAGGAAAAGGACCTTTCGACGTTATCATCGCCAACATCAACCGGAATATATTACTGAATGATATGAAGCAATATGTTGCCTGCATGCATACGGATTCCGAACTCTATATGAGTGGATAGAACGGATTGACTTTCGTTCATTATAAAGAGAAGAATCGCTGGGCAGAGGTGAAGTTTGTTTATAAAGGATAAGAGTCGGCGGAAGACTCCTGATTGATACAGAAAAAATAGTGACGGTATACGTGCGGGATAGTGACGCTATCCATAGCATATACCGTCACTATTTGTATCGGATAGCGTCACTATCTTATAAAGAGAAACAAAACTGTTACGCAAACTCTTTCTTTACCTGTTGGCACCATGCTTTGATTTTCTTTTCCGCCTGCTCGGACTGATTATCCAAATCGACAACCAACCCGCACCACTGCTCGCCACGCAAGCCTTTTGAACGTTCGAAAGTGTAACCTTCGGAAGAAGTAAAACCGACCAAAGTAGCCCCATCCCCTTCAAAGACTTCTGCCAGCAGACCGATTCCATCTGCAAAATTCTCTGGATAGCGTATCTGATCTCCCAAACCGAAGATAGCAATAAACCTATCTTTTTCATAATCCACACTATTTAATATTCCAATAATCTCCGGGCAGCCTCGTATATCTTGGCCTCATCCGGCAGAATTTCCTTTTCCAAAATCGGATTAAAACCGACAGGAGTAAAAGTAGAACCGACACGCTGCACCGGTCCATCGAGATAGCGGAACATCTCTCCACTAATCATAGCAGCAAGCTCCGCACCAAAACCGGAGAATACTTTATCTTCATGAACCACCAATGCCTTGCTCGTTTTCTTGACCGATTCGAATATCGCCTCTTTATCCAACGGAATCAAGGAGCGAATATCAATGACTTCCACTTTCCAGCCACCTTCTTTTTCCAATCGTTCTGCTGCGTGCAGACAGAAATGGGTGGTATTGCCATAGGTAATAATGCTTAAATCTGATCCCTCACGACGAATACGTGCTTTTCCGAAAGGTACTTCAAAATCTTCCGGCACTACTGCCGCTGCTTCTACCGAATTATACAATGCTTTCGGTTCGAGGAACAGCGTGAAGCCTTTGGATCGCATACTGGTACGAAGTAATCCGGCAGCATCATCCGCAAAAGATGGGCAGACAATACGTGCCCCCGGTAAAGTGGTCAAAGCTCCCTCCAGGTTTTGAGAATGATACAAGCCTCCACCGATATAGCCACCGGAAGCCAGACGCAGAGTTATATTCGGAGCGAATTTCCCATTGCTACGCCAGTACTCATGTGTACACTCCACATATTGTTCTACGGCAGGCCAGAAATAATCGGCAAACTCCGCTCCCTCAATCACCACATGAATTTTAGGATCAAAGCGACTCATTCCATTGGCGGTGCCTACAATATAATCTTCCGCAATCGGTGCACTGAATACACGGGCTTCGCCGAATTCCTGCTGCATACCTTTGGTTACATTAAACACGCCTCCTTTTTCCCTGTTTGCCACATCCTGTCCCCAAATAAAGGTATCGGGATTATAGCGGAATTCAGCTTTCAATGTTTCATTAATGGCATTGACTAGAAAAGTCTTCTCCCCTTCCGCCTCATGTGTACCATCTTTATATTTCTGTGGCTGATAAGGTTCGGGCATTACAAAATCATAAATGCTTTTAGGATCGGGATCGGGAGCAGCCAAAGCCTTCCGGTTGGCAGCAGACAATTCTTTCTTTGCATCAGTTTCTATTTGTTGCAGTTCTTCCTCGGTCAGACGTTTATAACGCAGCAGCATCCGGCGGAACTTCATCAAGGGATCAGCATCTTTCACATATTCCAATTCATTCTCATCCCGATACAAGGTGTGCTTATCTGAATTGGAGTGCGAACCGATCCGGACACAATTCGCCTGCACAATAACCGGATTACGGGTACTGATAGCATATTCTCGCGCTTCGGTCATAGCATTCATCGAATCGAATACATCCTTTCCGTTACAATAGATAATTTTCAGGTTCTTGAAGCCCGAGAAGTTCTCGGCTACTTTACGGTTGGCAGTCTGTTCCGATTTGGGTACGGAAATACCATACCCATTATCTTGTATTACAAAAATCACAGGAAGACGTTCGAGGCTGGCACCATTGATAGCTTCATAAACGAATCCTTCGGAAGTAGCCGACTCTCCGTGAGAAGTAATAGCTACGCCTTTATGTCCATAATATACCATTGCTCTGGCCACACCTGCTGCGTGAAGGTCGTGTGTACCAGTAGCAGAGGAGATGTTTTCAATGTGCCATTCCGGTTTGGCGAAATGGTTCGACATGTGACGTCCTCCGCTACCTGGGTCCGTTGCTTTGGAAATACCGTTCAGGATAACTTCTTCAGCGGTCATTCCGGCGGAAAGCACGGTTAACATATCCCGGTAGTATGGAAACAGGAAATCTTCACCGAGAGTGAATACCTGACCGACAGCAAGTTGAATACCATCATGCCCTGCATAGGGAGCATGATAAGACCAACCCAAAGATTGCAACAGGTAAGACGGTGCCTTTTCGTCCAAGGCACGCCCCAATGTCATCAGATGATACCACTTTTTCAGGGTTTCTACATCTGTAGTCTTTATATCATATTTCTTTTTCATGAGTAATGAAGTTCTTAATGAATGAAACAATCAGTTATCAGCCTTTCCAATTTTCGAGATAGTCGGCTATAAAATGCAGGAAGTTACCTCCCAACATTCCGTCTACTACCCGATGATCGTAAGACAAAGACAAGTACATTTTATGCCGGATTGCAATCGTATCACCCTCCGGAGTTTCTACAACAGCAGGTTTCTTCTCAATATACCCTACTCCCAAGATAGCAACTTGCGGCTGATTAATGATTGGCGTACCGAACAGGCTCTTGAATGTACCAAAATTGGTTATCGTAAATGTACCCCCATCAATATCTTCCGGCATTAATTTGTTATCCCTTGCTTTCAAGGCCAAAGAATCGATGGCAACAGCCAACCCGTTCAGATTCAGATGATCGGCATCATGCACCACAGGAACAATCAGATTTCCATCATTCAAAGAGACGGCAATACCGACATTAATATGCTTTTTGAAAAGAATATTGTATCCATCTACCGATACATTCACCTGTGGATAGGCAGCCAATGCTTTTGCCACGGCTTCCGTTATCACAGGCATATAAGTCAGTTTCACTCCTTCGCGACGGAAGAAAGCGTCTTTATTCTTTTCACGCCAACGTACCAATTTGGTAACGTCTACTTCTACTACATTGGTCACGTGAGGAGATACTTTCTTAGACATAACCATGTGGTCGGCAATAATCCGGCGGACACGATCCATCTCTTTTACTTCGACTCCAGGCATTGCTACAGGAGCAACCTTCGGACTTGCCTGTTCAGAAGAAACAGCAACTGATGGTTTGCTTGCGGCCGGAGCAGCAACAACAGATGCCGGCTTCGGTTCAACACTACCTCCTCTTTTCTTCTTTTCAATATAATCTTTTATATCTTTCTTACTCAATCGCCCTTCATAACCAGTTCCTTGTATAGCATCCAGCTCTTCTTTCGGAATTTTAGCTTCCCGCGCCAACTGAATCACAACAGGAGAGTACCAACGTTCTTCCTCTACAACAACAGGTTTCGATGCAGTATTCGCTGATTCGTTCCTAGCAGTTTCCGCTAACGATGGTGATGTTTCAGAAACATTTATCGGCTCCGTTCCTGAAGATTCTTCTCCATCCAAATCAATTATAGCGACTACTGTTCCTACAGCAACCGTATCGCCCTCCTTATATAAAATCTCCACCACTTTTCCCGCTACGGGAGAAGGGATCTCCGCACTTACTTTGGCAGTATTCACTTCAAAAAGCACATCGTCTTCCTGAATCATATCACCTACCTTTACAGACCAAGAGACGATTGTCCCTTCGGTTATACTCTCGCCCAACTTAGGCATTTTTATTTCGAATTTTGACA
>PPYE01413302.1_pt1 | contig 29767 bp, 19 predicted proteins | sample 1559881 | NCBI WGS metagenome assembly PPYE01 (sample SAMN08240022, study PRJNA423297) | Human gut metagenome, whole genome shotgun sequencing project. | reverse complement strand
AGAGCAACTGGTAAGCCATATTATCCCCTGAATGATATGTACCACATATCTCAGAGTGAAGAGTTCCTTTGGGTAATTCTTGATGCAGCAAATCATCCTCTTCTTGGTATTCTGCAAGATGGTACTAGCTGGGCAGCCAAGGCTCAGTGGCTTGATGATATTAAGGCTATCAAGAAAGCTCTTTCAAGTATTGATGAAACCCTCAAAACTTTCCAGACAAAAGAAGATGGTAAGGGATTGATAAACCTTGATGTTGCTGACAGCTTCTTCTATATCTCTAATGATGAGTACATCATAGCAGTAGTAGATGCAGAAAGCAGAATCCTTGCAGGAATCAAGTATGATGGAAAGCCATATTTCCCTAACCACGAAATGTACTCTGTTGTAACTAACGAAGAATGGCTATATGCTATCATTGATGCAGAGAACAAGGTTCTTGGTGGTTTTCGTGCAGATGATGGTCACATGATTGTTGGTGGTATTGATATTGCCGATGCTATTATTGATATAGCAGACATCAAAGAACGTACTGCTCATCTTTCTACAATAGAGAATGATGAATATCTTTCTATAAAGACTGATGCTGAAGGTAAGGTGATTGGATATACTGCTCCTGATGGTAGTCATTATCTCTATAAGGTAAAGTCTGAGACTATCCCAGAAGAGTTTTCTCATATTGAAGACATCGAAGGAAGAACTGAGATTACTACAGATTCAGAAGATAATATTCTTGGCTACAGAGGCTCAGATGGTACACGTTATGAGCATAGATTTAATGCAAAAAATTTATCTGTTACCAATCTGAACTTGGAAGAAAATGGAAATTGTGCATCTGAAATAAAAAACGCTTTAGAAAAAATAGGATTTACTGCACAAACACCTATGGATTGGAGTAAAAATGATTATTTGCAAATTCCAGAACCTCTATGCGCAAAACTCAATTTGATTACAGACAAAATGCCAACTGCAAAAAGTGGAATGGGAATCAGTGGTGTTAATTGCGATATTCCTTGTATCGCTCAATTTTGGGATATGCAAGGAAATTATTTTAGGATTCCTGCATTGATTAGTGCCCAAGGTTCATCTTCAATGGCATTTCCTAAGAAGAACATTGCGATAGACTTATTTAATGACGAAAATAGGAAAAACAACTTTTCTATTAAATTTGGTGACTGGGTTGCACAAGATAGTTTTCATCTAAAGGCATATTATACTGACTTTTTCAGAGGAGTTGGTGCTGTTGGCTATCAGATATTCAATGAAATCGCTAAAAGTAAAGGAATAGGAAAGGAACGTCCATACATGTCTTACACATCAAAATATGGTACAGGAGATATTGGTGTTGATACTATTGATGATTTAAAGTTAAATGTAGATACTGGAGCTAAATGTTTTCCTATGGGATTTCCTGTAATTATATATCAGAACGGTGTTTTTTATGGTGTGTATTCTTGGCAATTGAAAAAACATCGAGACAATATGCACATGGATAAAAAAACAGCCGAACATATACATCTTGATGGTGTACTTGATGGTAATACTATATTTGGTGGAAAAGTTGATTGGACTCAATTCGAGGTAAGAAATCCTAAGAAATTGTATATGCAGGAGAAACATATAATTAAAGGAGAAGAAACTTTGGAATACAACGGAGATTACCCATTCGAGATTATGGGAGAAGATAGTGCTTTTTATGATTCATCAAATAAAGACATGAAACGTTGTGCTCAGGTAAAAAAGTATATTCTGAATTTAAGTAATAGAATTAGTGAATTATCCACTGCTGTTTCTGCTGGGACAAGTGAAGAAGACATCAAAAAGTTGTTTGACAAGTATTTTAATGCATCTTTTATTGTAGATTACTTCTTGGAAATCAATTTAGTTGGCAATGGAGATGGAACATCAAAAAATTGGCAATGGACTACTTATGATGGAATAAAGTGGGTATGCAATCCTTACGACCTTGATGCAGCTTTCGGTTCTTACCATCTTGGAAATATAGCTTTTTCAAATGATACCAATTATGGTACATGGAGGGGAACGTCACTTACTATTCCAACAGGTTGGATTTTTAAGTACTATAAGAAAGAGTTAAAATTACAATGGGAAAATCTTAAGAAAATAGGAATATTCAACGCAGAACATATAACTTCTTTAGTAAAAACATGGTCTGACAGAATCGGAATTGATAATTGGGTGAAAGAATACTCTAAGTGGAATGAAAGCCCTTGTAATCGTGCTTCCTTAATAAATTCCAAATATTGGGATTTTTCAAGAACCCAGGTTAGCACAGTGTGGTCTGAGAAGGGTACATATACAAAAGACACAGATGTTCTCTACAAAGGAAAAGTATACAGAAGCCTAGTGAATAACAATAAGGGAAATGAACCTGCAGAAAACAATGTGTATTGGAAGGATTTGACATATAATAACGATATAGAATATACGCAAGGAGATATTTGTTATTATGGTAAAACAACATTTTACTCTTTTACGTGTAAACTTAATTGCATTGGGCAACCTCCTTTTACAGGTTTTTATTCCCAATACCCTTATGAAGCTGGACATTTTGATTCTATTTACAGAGTATTTAATTTTGTTACTAATAGTATAGCACATATTGATAAAAATATTCAAATTTTTTAAATAATAATATAAATAATTATAATTATGGGAAAGTGTTTAATTACAAAGTTATCAGGTATAATAAACAATCCTGATATTTTAAAATTTGGAGAACTTAGAGTTCCATTAACTCAAAAAACTGGAACTTACACTATTACCGTAGCCTTTGCAAAAGCTACAAAGGTTGGTGAGACCCAATTAAAATTAAGTGATTTAAAGTATTGCAGAAAATTAGCTATTCTGGATTTGGGATATTCAAATGCCGAAGGAAATTTGTCAGAATTGTCAATGTTGACAGAAATGAAAATTCTGACAGTTGGAGGCCCAAAAGTCTCCGGTAAACTTTCTGACATTTCATCACTTAAGAAATTGATGAACCTTTCTTTAAGCCCTAGTAATATATATTCATATAATATAGAAGGAGATTTAGCAGACATAGCAGGATTAACAGAATTGAAAAGTTTAGATGTAAGTAATACAAAAATTAAAGGAGACATCACGTCTCTGCAGGGGTTAACAAAGTTTAGTTCTCTAGGTTGCGTAAGGACTGCTATATCTGGTAATATCAATGTGCTCAGTAATAGACCTTTGACTTCATTACTTTTAAATGACAAAATAATAATTGGAGATTACGCAAAACTTCCAGACACTGTTGTTTTTGCTTTTGGAGGTACATCTGGATGTAGCTGGTCAACCAGAACATCCCCTGCTAAAGTAATTTGTACAAATCAAGGCTATTCTGATGCTGTAACATCTGATAATGTTGATAAGGTCTTAAATGATTTGGCTTCATGCGCTGACGGCTTTTATTCACAAAGTTGGATGAAGACAATAGTATTTAACAATGTCACTCGTACTACAGCATCAGATAGTGCCGTAGCAAATTTACAGAGTAGAGGCTACACAGTAGTAATGAGGAAGGTGACAATGCTGAGGTATTCCCAGCAGTTAATACCACCGCAGTAGAATTTGATACATACTCAGATGCCAAGGTTTACGTAGATGAGCATAACTTAGTATATAGATAAAGAAGAAGGGAGTGTTGTTTTAGCACTCCCTTTTCTTGTATTTCCTCTTCAAGTTTTTTCTGTTATTATAACTTAGGCAGTTTATCATCATCTACTGCATCAGGAAGTTTGATAACCAAGCACTCATTTCCTGACTTCTTTAAGCATAAACTACCAAAAACAAGAAACGCAATATCAACAATAGGAAGGAATATACTCAGTAGGATATAATCTGAAACTGGTGCTTCATGATAGATTGCTGTTGCAACAAATGCAGCATCAATGATGATGCAACCAAGTATACCTATAATATAAGATATAATTTTCTTCTTCATAAGTTTGAATGTTTAATTGGTGCAAAGATAACTAATTATTTCGGTTCGTATCTATCAATTAACATTATTAACACTCGAAACATCAAAGAACTTCTCGCACAAACTCCCCATCATGTAGCATGGTTCCTCGCTCATCATATCTATTCCATCCTGCTCACAGATATGCGCTACCACATGAAGAAGCTCATGACCTATTGTGTTGATGATACTGCCATCAGATTCACATTTACCAATGGCAAGAACACTCCTTCTTTCGGATAGGTTGGAATAGGTAAGACCTCTGTCTGCACTCTGTTTGGTTAGATGCTCGTAGGCTTCCGATAACGGATTTCCGTTGCAGCCTATATCCGAAAGAGCATGGCATATCTCATCGGCATCAGGTTGCTGATAACCTATGAAACATACTATGCTCCAATCGTACTTCGGGAGTTCAATCACTCTTCTCATCATAACACGTCTTCCCAAGGGATAGGTACACCATTGTGGCAGCAGTCGGCATAGAATCGGTTGAAGATAAAGCCATCCTTCTGGTCGGCATCATCCACCATATCCTTGATAAACTGGGCTAACTGCTCCTCATCCTTGATGGAAGACTTATAGAAGTCTGCCCTAGCCATATTCGCCACATATACATGGTCGTAGCCAGCCTTATTCTTTACCTCTACTCCCTGACCAAGCAGAAGGGAATCCACCTTCTCCTTATCCCAAAACGAGACACTTACATCACGCTTGGAGGAAGGGTCATACTTGTACATCAGGCTCACCGCCCACTCGCACATCTTCTTGCTAAAATGATAGCCATTGTATCTGAGATAAGAAACCATTCCCTCAGGTTTGAGGTCATACATATCCAATGGCATTCTGCATTTTCCCATATTGCTGAATATTAAAGGGAGTCTGGTTCCGACATAAATGTCACTACCAAAACTCCCAAGTTAAACACTAGCGACCGCCACCATTGTAGCCGCCACCACCTCTTTCACCATAGCGGTTCGGGTAGTTCCAATCATCATTGACGTTGTTGAATCTACGTCTGTTCTCACGCTCTTCACGTTCCTCACGCTCTCTTCTCCAATCGTCACGATAATCAGGCATACGCTCACCCATACGCTCCTGCTTCATCTTTTTCAGACAAGACATTGCCTTGCTGCCAAAACCAAGCATAGACTCGATGTTGTCATACAAATCATCGAACTTATCTTCTGTAATCTCAATCATTACCATAATCTTATGATTTTAAGTGAATAGATAGGAGATTACTTGCTCATGGTCTGCTGGAGCCATCCCATCATCTTGTCAATCTTGCCTTCAATTCCTGAAACCTTTCCTTCCAGTTTATTGATTTTCTCGGTCTGTTCCTTCTCCTTGGCTATCTGGGGGTTGAGTTTCTGTAGCATTCCCTCGCAAGAATCAACGACCCTCTTGTGGTAATCTACGCTCTCCAGTACAGTCTTGGAATGTCTGAGCATTGCATCTACCTCAGCACTCATGGCATCCTTATTGTCGCTAACCACAAGGTTCTTGTCGTTGGCTATCTGTCCGTTTGCTGGCAGTTGCTTGAAATCCACCTCCTCATCACCCAGCTTCACCTTAACGTCCACTACGGTCTCCATAGGCTGAGGAGTAAAGCCGTTGTTAAAGGTAGGGTATTTCGTCTGAGGATTGCTTACTGAAACAACCTGACCGATTCGCAAGTTCGGGTTCTCGCCCTTATCTAGGACATAGAACAAAGAATTAGTTCTTAAACCTTGAAACATAATGTAATCTCCTATTATCTATTCTTGTTAAACAATACCCGACATCATCTGTAGGGTGTTAGTATCTCTCTCAAACCAAAACTGATAAACACCAGTTCCCTGCACGTCTGCAACCGTCAATGGTGCGCCATTATACTTGGTCACAGCCTGAGTACTTCCGTTGGTCTCGAAAAGGATAGGCAGCGTGCCAGTCGTTCCTGTCGGTATAGCCTGCATAAGGTTCACGAAAATCGTACCCCTATAGTTGGCATTCAGGAAGGCGTGGTTTTTGAACGAGAAAACGACATTGTTGGTGTTCACCACCACGCCCGTAGAAGCGATAGCTGCCGAACCATTACGATTCACCCTTGTATATGGTCTTAACCAAAACATAGCAGCCTCCTTTCTTTAACCCCAGAATCCGTTGTTAGCAGCATTCAAACCATACAAGCCAGCCTGATAAGCCACACAGTTAGGAACTGCTGTAAATGGGCTGTAAGGAGTTGTTACGGTCTCAGGCAACTTACACTTGATACCAGCCACCTCGTTCTGCAAGCCAGCCAATACCTGATTGATAGGAGCCACAGCCTGACCTACAATCTGAGAGGTCATAGCAGAAGACTTAAAGGTGCTGTTCTCTTCACGAAGAGCATCAATCTTGTTCTGTAACTCTCTCATTTCAGCTTGCTTTTGTCCGTCAACGATGGTCTGAGTGCTATCCTTGATAGCGTTGTGCAAGTCACAAGTCTGTCTCTGAGTCTCGTAAGCTACGTTAGCGAAACCACGCTCCTGACCATTAGCTACATTGTTGATGGCATTCTGCAAGGTTCCAGTCTGCTGGCAGATAGCCAAACGGTTCTCGCAGCAGCAGTTTGCAATCTGCTGAGCAATCTGCATATTACCCTGCTGCAAAGCATTGATGGTCTGCATACCGCTCATACCTACCTGATTACCTACACTCTGTACCTGAGAGGTCAAGGCAGAAATGGCACTCTGAATCTGACCTTCGGTACAGTTCAATTGGGTAGCCAAATTGCTGAGTGCATTGCGGTTGCCACCGATGGCATCCATCAAGAGACCACGACCATAGTCATTGTTAATCTCGTTGGCGAGACCACCACGACCATTATTGCCGAAACCTCCCCAGCCGTTACCTCCCCAACCCATGAGGAAGAAAAGGAAGATTACCCACATGAACCAGCCACCTTCGCCACCGAAACCGTTGTTTCCCTTCATGGCAAGGAGGACATTAGGGTCAACACCCTGCTTCTGGAGCAGAGGTGCAAGAAGACCGAGCATCCCATTGTTAGATGTTGAGCCTTCGTTTCCGAATACATACGTTTTACTTTCCATATTATCCTGAATCTTTTGTTAAACACTAAATTGTAATTCTCACTTTGTAACGTTACGAGCACAAAGATACGGATAATATGGATAGGTATTGATAAACTCGTAAAAGATTCTGTAAGAGTATGATAAGCAAAGATTTACGATTACGGAAAAGGTCGTAAATATACAGGAGGGGCGATTGGGTCTCTCCTATATATAATTAAGGTGTAGCTATTGCTAGAGATTTATTCCATACTTCCTAGCTTGTTTACGGAAGAAAGCCTTCTTGTTGGAGAAGTATCGGATAAGCGATTTGTTCCACTTCTTTTCATGCCCGAACTGGTCATGGATGCCTTCGGGAATCTTTCCATCGTGAACATACTTCTCGAAGGATGAGATAGACTTCCCCATTTCGTGAGCACACCATCCCTTGTTGGCTTGGGTATCATTCATCATGGCAGTAAGAAGTGCCACAAGTTCCATATCTCCTTCCGACAGACCGCAAGGGATAGGCTTGCCCTCTGCTTGGGCAACTGCTGATTCATGTGCCTTATCTGCGAGAGCACGAAGTCCAGCTTCGATGATGCTGTAATTTACTAATTGCGACATAAGCATATAGAATTAAAATGAGTGTAATCAGGAACATATCACAATAGTACATCTGATTTGTGATAACAACAGAGTCGTACATGATATGTATCACGTTAACCCCTGCGATATAGAGTATCGGGATGCGCCACTCCACGCACAATCGGTGCAATACCTGACCTTTCCAAAGGGAAATCGGATAGAGGATATAAGTGATGAAATAGAAGAACCAGACAGGTTCCTCATTCTCTTCGTACCATAGGGTAATCTCCATCTTGTTGTCATAGAACTGAGATACACCATACCATCGCATAAGCATGACCAATATAGGCGCATACTTGAAATATAGCAAATCCGTCTTAATCTTGCTACGTTCAGGGAGAAGTTTCGTTATCTCTCCAATTAACTTCTTGACTCGTAGGTCTTCGTCTTCATCTTGTTTCATAAGCCTTCATTTTTGAGTTTATAATGATTGGATATTCTTTTGCTGATGTAATCACCTGAGATTCAGATGCTCTTAGATGCTGCAAATATAATTAGAAATAATAAAAACATAACAAATTATGATATTTTTAATAGTTAAACTTTATAAATCTTACAGATTGATATATTTGCATAAGAAATAGAGGTAAAATGTTTCAGATTGAAAGCAATTATCCCCCGAAAGCATAGCACTTTCAGGGGATAGTCATATATGTATTACTTCTCAGCCTTCGCTTTCTGGTTAGCCACAACTACCTTGTTAGCCTTTTCCAGCACGGAAAGAATCTTCTTTCTCAGTTCACGAATCTGTTTCATGTCCTCAGCGTTGTAGGCATCCTTGCCATCATCCAAGAAACCTTTCTTCAACTCGGATATTTCCTGCTTATCAAGGGAAATCTCGTCAATGGCATCAATGGCAACCTTGTTGGTGTTGTAGTAGCCATCGCTCTGACTAGGAGCCGTATCAACCAAGAGGTCGTAGGCAGACTTGAATCCGTTCAGTTTGGTGTAGAGTTGTTTCAGCTTCAAGTCCTCGAAATCATCCTTCGGAGTAGCGTGAGCCTTGTATATATCCTCGGCATTCAACTTGTGAGGTCTATACTCCTCCCCACTCTCCTCAGCACGTTCCTTCTTCTTGTCTTCCTCATACTTCTTTACCTTCACATCGTCCTGCTTGTACTGCTTATACTCCTCTGAGCCGTAGAACCGCTCCAGCATAGAGTAATCGCCATCCACCTTAGCTTGTTTCTTCAACTTGCTCAGGGTATTGGCTGCACGGTCGTGGTTCTCCTTCATATTCCAGAACTCATCACCTTGTTTCTTAGTGACTGGTCTATCATCAGGATTGCTGACGAACTTGCTTACCAATGGAATATCAGCCACCTTGATTTCCTTCGGGTCATTGAGTGACTTGGTAAGAACACCGAGCACCTGACTGCCCATGGTGTAAGCACCACCGAGGTAAGAAGACAATACATGGTCAACCACAGCAGGGTTGTTCAGGTTGTATCTTGGGTCACCGAAAGCATCAATGCTATTCTGCTGCACATCAGGATAGTCGTTTCCGATTGAGTTAACCATCTTAGATGCACGAACCAACCAATCAGGAGTACCCACGTATGCCTTGGTAAAGTTCGGGTCATACTTGTTATACTCTGTCTCCTTGAATAATGGCTTGCCAGTGAAGTCAACATTGAAAGCCAACTCAAAGACTGGGCGAATAGCATTCGGCATCAGACTGACCGCAATATTTCCGTCATATCCAGTCGGGTCGAGCGGAAGCATATCCACCACCTGACCGAGCAAGTCTTCACCATACTGGCTCCAACTCTCCTCAGCCAACTCGCCACCCATCATCTTGGATGCAATCATATCGCCTACTCCATAGAAAGCACGGAACTCCTGAGCAAGCGGAATCTTCACATACTCATGAGTAAACGGAACCCACATAATCAGGTTGTTTCGTCTATCCCACTTGGTGAACTGCCAGTACTTATCCTTATCATCATCACCGCCCAACAGACTCATCAGGGCAGCGTTAACGATAGGTACGAGTACACCACTCGCCAACCACGATGCAGTAACAGCCGTAAACTTGAAAGGATGATGCTTGGCAAGCGCACCAAGAGTCTGCAAACTCTGTACTGCTGGGTTGATGAAGAGATAAAGGTTTCTAATCATCTGCCAGCCATATTCGCCAGTTCCCTTGCGGTTGAAGTTCAGGGTCACGTCCTTAGCATCATTCACAGCCTCATCAATGGAACGTCCATACTGAATAGAAGTCATGTAAACTGCAAATCGGTTACTATCCTCGATTGCTCTATTCAGGAACTCAATGCTATCCATGATGGTGTGCCCTACCTTTACTGGGTTCGCCTTCCATCTATCCAAATCCTTCAAGTCATTCTTGAATTTCTTCTTCAAGTCTTCCACATCAAGCGAAGAAACAAAGCCAGTTTCGCCACCATTCATCATGAAGTCATAGAACATCTGTTCCTTTGCCGTAGCGTTTCCGTTGCTTACCTTCTCTCTCAACTTTCCGTTCTGATAGTCTCTCAGCATGAATCCGAGATTCCAAGAGGTAGCAAGATTCTTTCTGAGCAGATAGTTGTACTTTGCGTCCTCACGAATAGCGGTAGATGCCAGCGTCATGGTCAGGTCTCGGAAGTAGTTGGAAGGGATGAAGAGAGGTGAAAGACTGGTATAGGCAGCAGCCATCTTTCTGCCCAACCAAGCAGCAGCCCTATCAAGTTTGCCGCTCTGAATCTCTCTTACTCGGTGTGCTCTGGTATTGTTCATCGCCTGAGCCAACTGAGGGTCACCGTTCACATAGATAACGTACTCCTCGCCATCCTTCATCACTCGCACCTCATGTTCTCTCTCCTCGCTGTGAGTCTGAGGATAGACTATATTCAATCCGTCTCTCTTTTGGGTAGCATCGCCAGTCTGCGCCATCTGCTCCATCTTCTTCTCGAAAGCATCAATAGCTGCCTTCACCTGATTGCTATCCATCTGAGAAGTAATCTGAGGTGTAGCAGGAATCCACTCCTCGTTGCCGTTGGCATCCGTACTCTTCACGTACCAAGCCTTGCTCAGGGTGAGAAGAGAGGTTGGATGATTCTGAGCCAAGAGCATCAGGTGTTGCTTCACCCAGTTCTTGTTGTTCAGCAGGATTCCACTCTCTGCCATATTCTCGATGTATGCGATAGGGTCATCAGCGATAGAGGTTCGTCCGTTTGCAGTCTTCAATGTCTGGTTGAAAGCACCCTTGCCACCACCAATATAGTCCCATACTTGGTCGGCAGTAGTGCCATCCCAGCCACGGAGAGGAATATAATGGCTATACATATCTCGCACATACTGATAAGTATCTTTGCTCATCATGTCAGCCTTGTAGCCATCACGGAGAATCTTCTTTGTAGCCGCATTCGTAGCATTCCAGAGGTCTTGCACCTCAGCTACATGACTACTCTCAATATCCCTTACCAATTTGTAGGCAGCTTCCTCAAAGTCTGAGCCGTCAAAGAGAGCAGACAAACCTGAGTAATCGTAGGCAATACCATTCTTGTCGTAGCGATAGTTCATATAAGATGGAGAATATTTCGCCCTGAGTGCATTGTCTCTCTGTCTCCAAGTAGTGAAGTCTACTCTGCCAAACTCTAGGTCGCTATCATTAATGATACGGTTCATATCGCCCTTGTAAGCCTTGTATGCTGCACTTCTCTGAGCCACGTCCTCATAGTCAGCTTCCAAAGACTTCTTGAAAGCCATCTGTGCATCACGCTCCAAGCCATGCTTAGCCATCATGTAGATACGGACATTATCATAGCTATCACCCAGTATCTTCTTCATCTGATGATAAGCCTTTCTGAGTGGCTGCAAGAACTCATTGTTGTACTCCTCAAACTCGTTCTTTCCCTTGCCATGACTGCGGTTCTCGGCAGTATAGGCATCCTCAGCCATGTTCAGGCGGTCAACACCCACTTCCTTCATGATAGCTTCCTGAGCCTTGCGGATAGCCAGCATACTATCTTGGAAGGCGATACGTTTGAGCACAGAACCACGCTGCAGCTCTCGGTTGAACTCTCCAAGGGCAGTATCATCACTCAGAAGATGCTGCTCGTAGGTTGGAGCTGTCTTCCAAAGAGCCATCATCTTGCGGTACTCGTCCACTCTCCTCAGGAAGTCAACGGCACTCTCACCAGCGTTGCGTTGTGGGATGGTTGGTCGCTGGGCATCCTTAGGCAGATTATTATCCTTCTTCCACTGGTTCAAGTCGTGCTCAAACTTGTCATAGCGCAAGGAGAATCGGGTATTCCCCACGATATTGGCATTGTTCTCATCGAATATCACGTAGTTGTAATCGCCTTCTTTAGCACCTCCATGAATAAGTCCTGCAGGATATTTGATACCGACAAGACCATTATCAGAAAGGATCTGACTGGCTGCATTATCGCCTACATAAGTACTCAACTTTCTATAAAGTTCCTCGCCAAGGTCAGCATCCTTAATATCTCTAACTAGGTCATTGTACCAGATGGTAGCGAGTACATCATCAGGAGTAGCATCCTTCAAATACTCGTTTAAAGCAAGTACATCATCATCTGCCACATAATTCTCAATCACATCCTTAATATCTGATTTCAGTTTCTCAACTCTTCCAGCCACATCTGTTGTGTTAACATAAGTCTTCAACATATGAGCAATGAAATCATTAAGAGGAGTAGCCTTGAAATCATTGAAACCTTGATTATCTGATACTACCTTATAGGCATCTTCTGCCACCTTCTGCTTATCCAAAGAATCAGGAATCGTGCCTTCCCAATCCAGATAGTTGCTACCATTATCATCAGGAATATCCACATCGTAACGGTTCGCATTTCCCTGTGTCAGATAGTCTTCATCAAGGGAGTCAATCCACTTCAAACCTTCCTTATACTCTGCAAGTCTATTCTTCAAGTTCTGCTCATATTCTGTTCCCTTCTCTCTATCCTTCAAGTTTTCAAGGGTACGCTGAATATCGTTGGCATCAGCACCGACACGTTTCTTGGCAAACTCCTTAGCACTTGCCACACTACCGCCAGTAGCCACATCGTTCACCATTTCACCAAAGACTCTTCTCTTGAAAATATCGCCCTTCACCCCATCAGGGTAGCGCATATTTTTATAGAGGTCTTCCATCTTTCTATTCTTTGCTCTCTGGGCATACTCACGTCCAATCTTGCTAGAGTTGGTAACATACACACCATGCCCGAAGCTCTCACTTCCCTCGCCTTCCAAGGCATGAGATAAATCGAACTTGTCAAACTTAGCACCAGTACCATGATAGGTACGGATGCTAAACTTAGGGTCAGAGCCAGTAAGAAGAGGAGCAATAACATGTTCCGTCAACTGGGTAGGGATTCCGTTGCCGATGATGGTATGGCTCAGATTCTCGGAGAATGGCATCTTGTAATCATCGCTTACCCCTGATACTCTTGCGAGCACTCTGCCCATAGCACGATATACCTTACCATCCGGCATCACAATCACATCACCGCTCTTGGTTCGGAGTGTTGGCAGCAGTTCATCAGCAAAGGCATGAGGAATTTTTCCGTCAGCGTAGGCACTACCCATCACATATAATGGCTTGTCTATGTTTCTCCAGTCGATGCCATCAGCCTTCAAGCGTACATCCATCCAAGGAGCCACACCATTCTTCTTCTCGGTCAGGGTCGGGATAATATCAGCCACAGCTTCATACCATCCACTCTTGTGTGCCATCTTCTTTGGCTTTTCAGGGAGTTTGCCATCACGAACCGCACGGACAATCAATCTCTCTCGGTTGGTATAGCCGCCATAGTCAGCAGCGTTATACACATCTGCATCCCAAGTATAGCCGTTGGCATCCAGAGCATCCGTGATAATCTTCATCGCTTCCGAATCCTTATATCCCTTCACATTCTCAATGGTCACCACCTTTGGTTTCACTGCATTGATGAACTCGGCAGTACTAGCAGCAGTCTCCTTGTCAAGTTCCACCTCAGCGTGGTTACTCTTCGCCTGAGAGTAGTTCTTGCAGACTGGGCTGGCATGAAAGTACTCCACCTCGCCATCTATCTGCTTCACCAATTCCTTTGGATCAACGTCACGGACATCAGCAGTAACGATATGCTGCCCGAAGTTGTTGCGATAAACACCGCTTATCTTCTCGTCATACTCCACTGCCACCACTGGGTCGATGATACCCTTCAAGCCTTCCTCAACAAGACCGCCACCGCTAAAGTAGGTTCCAGCCTTAATGAGAGAGCCATCCTTCAGGGAGAATTTAGGTTCCTCGCCAGCAATCTCTGACTTGCGGTTCTCACCTAGAGCCTGAGCAATATGAATCATCTTCCTATTAGCCATCTGCCAGCCGTTCGGCATATCATCAATGGCAGTCTTGATAGCATCATCCACCTCATCAGGAGTGTTCAGACTCTTCAAGTCCTCAGCCATATCAGCCGCACCACTCGCCTTTCCGTCAGCCATATCACGTAGAGAGAAGGACACATCGCCCACGCCCAAGAAAATCTGGTCTTTGCGAGCCACGTCCTCAGTAGATTCAGCGAGAGTCTTTCTTCTCTCCTCAGGAGTCATGTTCATTCTTTCCTGCACATTTCTTGCTTCCACTTCGCCAGCAAGCGACTTGTAGCTGTTGTAATCATCATTCTTTGTGTAGGCATTATACAGACCTCTGTTCTTTTCAACGATAGCCTTAGCTTCATCTTCCTTGCCTTCCGCACGCAACTGGCGAATCTGCTTGATTACCTCACTAAACTTCTTCTTAACTTCACCTCTAACCTGAAATTCATTTCCACCCTTGGCGAATCCTTCCAAGTGCTGTATAACATGCTGCACCTCATGCTGCAAGTTCCGCTCTGCCTTTCGAGGACTATATAAAAGAGCATCGTTAACCTCTATTGTCTTCGTCTTGCTATCATATCTGCCAACTGTAGCAGCACCCAAGTTGGAGAACTTAAACTTCACATCACGGAGTTCAGGATAATACTTGAAGAGAGTATCAGCACCCTTACCTTCAAGCACATCACCAAGAGTCAACTCCTGCTTTATCTTATAGCCAGTTCTACTTCTCAACTCATCGAAGTTCTTCTTACGGATAGGAGATAAGTCTTCGTAGAACTCCTTTTCGTAGCGCATGATGTTGCGGTAGTCCTTATCATCCATACTGTCAAGAAGCTCCTTGTTGTTATCCTTCCACTTCTCATAGTTGAAATGAAAATCAGGAATCTCGAATCTCCATTTGCCATCAGCACCACGCTCCCAGCCAGTAGCAATCTTGATAGCCTTGGCATCCTTCATCTCCTCTTCCATCTTGCGAGCCACGGAGAGGAAGTCCATACGAGTAGTACGCTCCTCTGCCTTGTCAGCAGCAGCCGCACCACGCTCGCCAGCGAGAGAGAAACGAATATCACTCTTTCGAGAATTGAAACGCTTTGAAGGAGGAATCACATTGCCCTTATTATCATAAGTAATGAGGTCATTCAGCTTACGATTATTCTTGGCATTCTTATATCTGTATTCCTTACCATCATCAAAGCCGAACTCGTTAGCATCATTGCCATCCCACCATAATTGATTTGCAGGAACCTCGTCTTCAATGATACGATATTTTCCTTCCAATCTATTGTCACCGTGCATTTCAGCATACTTCTTTGAAGGAGTAACCCAGTCACCATTGCGCAATTTTCCTTCCTTTACAGAAGTAGGAACGGCACGATAAACCTTAACCTTAACATCTTTCTCGCCATTCTTAATGGCATCAAGTGCATTCTTTATAACATGAGCAGACTCCAATCCATAAGCAGTATTGTTCATATACGCTCTTGGATTGTCGAAATAATCATCAGGCTGCAAGCTATAGCCTAATGCAATATCTTCCAAGTTTACATCAGGAGAGTTTTCTATGTCGGCTCTTCTAGCCTCATCAGACTCATATTGAGGATTTGAAGGAGCAGCCCACGCTCCCTGACCTTGGTAATCGCTATAAACGTCACCATAACCCTTGCGTCTAGCTGATTCATCAAGCATTTCCCTTGCCGTTGATTCATCATTATTAGCAATGGCATCCATATAACGCTTATCAAGTTCATCAGTTGGAATCAGAGAGAGTTCATCCAGATGTTTCTGTCTCTTCTCTTCCTCTTCCTGCGCTCTTTTTCTTGCAGCTTCCATAGCATTGCGTTGCGCCTCCACCTGCTTTCTTCGTTCCTCAATCATTGCATCAAGGTCACCAAAGTTCTCTTTCAAGGCTTCATTTACTGGCACGGTGTACTTCATAAGTTCCTTAAATGAGGAAATCTTGTCTTCATTTGCCTGCAACAAATATCGTTTGATGTTTGCTCTGGCACGTGCAGCCTCAGCAGTAGAACCTCGTTCAACTGCATTCGCATACATAGCAACATCATCCTCATTTACTCCAAACTTTTCAGCAATACTCCTAATCTTCTCATCCTTCAACGAGAATTTTATGCCCTCACTACCAACTTTTTCGTCATTTTCCTTGGTAGTTTCAGAAGAATTGTCTATCTTTGCAGCAGACAAGTTGACCGTAGGGTCGGAAAGGGCACCGACCTCTTCCTTATTGGAAGGCAGTATGAGGAGTTGCCCGTCCTCACGGTCAGCTTGCTTTTTTATTTTTTTCAATCCTCTTTCGTCAACAAAGTGCCAATGAACGATTTCCACATTATCTTTATTAGGATTTACCTCTAATAATACTGTGCGGTTATTGCCCTTCTCGTCCTTCGTGTTGATAAGTACCCAATTATATGGTCTAGTTTTCTTTTGATTCTGACCATACAAATCAGTATTGTACAAAGCAGACTTAAAGATTACTTTACTCAATTCAGGAGTAACGTCCTTATGTCTCATATAATTACGCTCAAAGATATTCTTCTTAATAACAACTGGCTTGCCTTCTGTTCCGATAGCATCAGCAATTTTCTTTGGTAAACTAGGCAATTCTACATTTCTGGTAGGATGCAAGAAATCTTCATCCGTCAATTCATCAACGGACTTAATCTTATCCAGCTTTAAAGTACCATCCTGATTCAAAGGATTCCCCTGATTATCTTTCAACGAGAACTTGGTAGAACTCATGCCATCAATAAGGTTATCAACCATACCATAGCTATCAGCCACCGCCTTCTTCAAAGCAGCAGGAATCTCGGCAGGAACATCTTCCTTTCTTCTCATTCGTCTAACTACATAGTCAATAGCTTGGGCAGCATCAGAAGTAAAGATGCCAGCCTTGTAGTTGTATGACTGGGCATTGTTCATACCATAACCAACATCATGTGTCTCATGTGGGAGATTCTGCATTTCGGTCAGCACCTCTAACGCCTTGGCATTGTCGGCAATACCCTTCATGTTGCCAATGGCAGCACTAACAATCTGGTCAGCCTCATCATCAAGCAACCCCTGCTTGGTAGCAGAAGACTTCACCTCATTGTCCGAGATATTAGGATAAACCTCAGTAGGATGAGCCACACGACCATCAGGCAAAGTGATATAGTATCTTAGTGGACGATTTGTAATATCGCTCACAACATAGCTATCAGCAGTTGGCTCATATACTCTCTTCTCCTTGCCGCCAGCAGTCTCTTCGATGTGATAAGGAACACCATTCACCTTATAGGCATCCTTCAATGTAGAAAGAACTTCCTTCTTCTCCTCATCGCTGAGTTTCTTGCCAGCTTCAAAGCGAACTGGTTTTGACTTCAACGAGAACTTGGTATGCTCTGTGATTTTCATATCCTCAGGCTTGAAAATAACATAGTTGGTATCGCCTTCCTCAGCACCACCAAAGTTACGACCAGCCTTATACTTGATACCAGTATAGCCAAGAGAAGAGAGAAGTTTGCTTGCAGCCTTATCATCATTGAAACTTGCATCATCCTTAACACTTCTCATTGAGATAGTCTTATAGAAGTTATCAAAGGTTCTATCCTTCTTCAAGTCCTTAATATCGTAGCTACGCAAAGAAGGTAGTGCTTTAGCTACCTTATCTATCAGTTCATCAGTTATAGGAGCATCCCATTCCAGATAGTTGCTGCCATTATCCTCAGGTATATCCACCTCATAGAGATTTCCATTATACTTTTTAACACGGATATTTCTAGGAGCAAGTATGAGTTCTGCTGCATCTACTTTGTTCTGATAACCACTCCTTACACTACCATAAGTACCTTTAAGAAGGTCTTTAAAATAAGCGTAATCACCTTTTCGCAATATGCTTTTAGCTTCTGATACACCATATTTTTCAAGATTATACAAGAAATCATCAAGAATATTTGCGTTATCTCTACCTACCTTATCCAACAAAACAGAGCGCAAATCATCCTCAGACATTTCCTTACCATTATAGACGTAAGTAGGCTTTTTACGTGTCAACTCTACATAGCTTTTTCCTATCTCTTCCGATGAAGTAACATAGCCACCCCAACCGAATGCTTGTGAGCCAGCACCCTCGCCCATGTGGTCGAAGTCAAACTCTGTGAAGTCAGCACCGCTACCATGGTACACCTTCAACGAGAACTTAGGAGCATCAGCTATCTCCTGATTAATGCTGTTCACAACATCATCAGTAACAATATCTCCCTCCTGAATCTGCTGAGGTTCACGACCAGCATTCTTCACAAGTTCCGCTTGCTCTGCTCTGGTCAAGATACGGTTCACCTTCATCGCACCAGTAATCACCCAAGGGTCAGTCTCAGGGTTCGGGTTGGTACGATACATATAATAGCCATCAGTAGGCAGATGTTTCAAACCAGCCAATGAATGCTGATACTTGCCCGATGGATTGATACCCTCTTGGCGAGCTTCCTCCTGATAATCAACATCAGCAGCATACTCCACCTCAGCGAAGACGAAGTTCTTAGGGAAGAGAGTCTTGTTTCCCTCAGCATCCTTGCGGTTGAACTGAATAGCGTAAGGCACTACACCAAGATGCCAGCCTGGTCTATAGGCTAACTTACCGCTACCGCCTTGTGTTCCCTTGCCGCCCTGCTTAACCTGAGGTCTGCCAGTCTTGCTTTCTCCTGCAATAGGAGCAGCATCAGCATCGAGCCATACACCAACTGGAGTTTCTGCACCGTCAGGGTTCGCTACCATTGGTGGATAGAGTTTACCATCCTTTAGCACAAATACCTTGTAGCCGATACCCTTCTTCTTAGGTTCAGGCTTTTGACGGAGAGAGAATGAAACATCTTCGCCAGTCTCAGAGTTTGTCACCTGACCATTGGCAGTCTTCACATAAGCTTGTTCGATGGAGCGGATGATGTTCTTGGTCACATCGCTATACTCAGTACCAAAGAATGCCAACTTAATCTTCTGCAATATCTCATGGATAGCAGCGAGCAGAGGATGAGACATCTTCATAGCGAGAGTGTGAGCCAAGTTGAGGTCACGAATCATTTCGCCTACAGCATCAGCAACAACCTCCTCAGCGTAGTAATCTCTAGCACGTCCAGAGAATCCAGCATCGGAATATCTCTTCATTGTCTCATCTACCGCCTTGTCGAAGGCATCAGAGCCATAGGTATCAAGCACAAGCTGAATCAACTCATTGTATGCAGCAGGGTTCAGGTTCTTGATTTGATGAGTCATTTCGTGACCAAAAATGAACTGAGTACCTTCTGTAATGGAAGAGTCAAGAGTGATGAATATTGTACGATGCACGTTGCCATCGGCATCCTTGGTTTCCTGAATCCAGCCGTTACCCAACTTGTCTGAGTACTGCCATTGAATCTCAGCACCCATCATCTTAGCCAGTCTCTCGAAAGCCTTGCGAGTCTTCTCGCCCACGATATTGTCAACGACCTTCATATCGTCCACCTTATTCTTCTCCACATCAGCAGCACGCTCGGCAGTTGTCTGCTGCTTGCCATTCTCCTTAGCAGAGAAAGGAAGGTCTGATTCATCACGCTGTGCGCCTAAAGGATTCTCATCCGTTGCATCCTCAGGAACATTTATATTATCATTTATATTGTCATTTGTCTGCTCATTATCCGATTTATCAGACAAATCATTAGATTCATTATCCGATTCATTATCCAACTTCGCCTCTGACTTCGCCTCTGGCTCAGCCTTTTCATCCGACATCGCCTTCTGCTCAGCCTCCTGCTCAGCCTTTTGCTGCTCAGCATAGGCTGCATTCTCCTGAGCACGTTTCTGCTCTTCAAGTATGTTCTCAGCCTGAGCAATGCGAATATTTTCAACAAAATTCCTTGCTTCCGATGCTTTGAAACCGCTATTGAGTACACCGATGAGAGCATTACGAATATCCTGAGTATCGAGTGATTCAAGGTTAGATGGACGATTCTCCCACAAACTATGAATGAGTGCATCAATGGTAGTACCCTTACCATCAGCAGCGAGCAACTGGGTCTTGGCAAAGTCTTCTCTGCTCAATCCAGTTTCCTGCTTAACACCCTTGCTTGTCTCTGTTCCCTCATAGTTAAGAGAGTGAGCACCGAGGTTGCTAGCCACATACTCCTCAGCAGTAAGCGGAACAGTATCGGTCACATCAATACCAGTTGAGTCATACAGACGGTGCATCAGAGAACCGACCGTATCTCTATAGAGTTGTGATACAGCCTCAGCATCATCCTTCACCGCACTCTTCAAGCGAGCGAACTTTCTTCTTGCCTTCTCAATGAGTTCCTTTCTACCCTCAGCAGTATCTTCCACCTTGGCAAGCTGTCGCTCGTTGTAAGCATCACGGATAGCGATAGCAGAGTCATAAGCCGCCTGAGCATCAGCAATAGCCTTCTCCTTGGCATCCTTAGCCGCCTTCTGCTCTACGAAGTTCTTACCCTTCACGGTCATGTTGCTAGCCTTGTCGAGTGCCTTCTTTGCATCAGATACCCATCCACTAATTACGCTGTCTGCATCCTCACCAAACTGAGAGTCATACAACTCAGCAGTCTGTGCGGCAGTCAGCTTCGAGAAGTCAGGATTGCCATCCTCCAACATTGGAACCTCAGTACCATCTTCTAGAGTCATGGCAGGAGAAGCAGGAGTCTGTTCTGTTGCAGGAGTCTCAGCAGATTCAGGAGCAGCAGTCTCCTCAGCAGGAACAGCAGTCTCGCCCTCTATTGTCGGAGTCTTCACCTCTATCTCACCTCTATTCTCTCCACTATTATCCTCTATCATTGAGGATTCAGGCATAGCTTGTTTATATTCATCGAGCGACATAGAAGAGATTGTAGCCACATCTTCTTTGTTCACAGCATGAGGAACGATTGTTCCATCACTCTTCAACTCTACTACCTTAGCTTTAGCACCAGCATCACGGATGAGAAACAATCTAGAGTCAGGATATTTGGTATTACCATCCTTGTCGAGCACATCAACGAGCACCACGTTTCCATCATCATTGAGAATCTGATTGAAGTCAAACGAAGGTTGAGACTGCTCTGTCTCCTGATTCTGCTGTTCAGCACGTTCTTTCTCCATCTGCTCACGCTCAGCCTTGGCAGCTTCCAGTCTCTTCTGGTCTTCCAAGTCTTTCATCTGCTGCAAGTCTGCAAGCTGATAAGGATTCTCTACCACATTACCATCAATAGAGATAGCAGCAGTACCATCACCATAGTCAGCCAACACCTCATAGGTATGTTCAGTACCATCAGTATCAGTCACATTGAACTGAGAACCTACTTCAACTGTACCATCAATGATGCCAGCAATCTCCTTGATAGCATTCTCTTTTGCATCAGTTACCGCCTGAGCCTTCACATCATCAGCAGGAAGTTCTTCACCCAGTTCAGCGAACATCAACGCATCAGCATGTTCTACACTATTCGTTGTCGGGTCATAGTACAGAATCATGTCATCGCTATTGCTTACATCAATGGAGCCATCATCATGAGTAGCAATATTACCACTAATAATGTACACACCATAGTCTTCCAAGCCGCCTGATGCTTTGATAGTAGCGTTACGGACAGAACCACGACTCTGGTCTGTGTACATATCAACTCTCTGTTCTGCCTGATGAGCAGCGAGGTCAACCTTATCTTGTGCATCATCAACCACGCCTTGGTATCGGGCAGAAGACAACTGGTAGTCATAGATAGCTTGGTCAAGTTTGTCATCCTTACCAGTCAGGGATTCCAGTTCCTCATCACTCATGGCAGATAGCTGCTGCTCAGAGATACCCAAAGCTGCTGCAAGAGTCTTCATCTGGTCTTCCTGCTGAATCTGAATATCATGCTTATCTGCATCATCAGCATCATGCCCCTCAGAGTAAGCATTATCAATATCTGCCTGATGCTGCTCCTCAGGTGTTGTTGGTTCGTTGGTAATCTCCTTTGCATTCATTTCAGCAGTCTTGGCAATATTGTAGCCACGCATCTTCATCAGGTTCACACCATAGTTGACAGCAGCATTAATCTGCTCCTTACTCATGGTATCTCTCTGTCTGAGAATACCAGCCAGCACACTACCCATCTGCTCATTGGTAGCGTTGTCAATCTTATCCTTGATGTCTGCCCAGTTATCGCCCATCAGGTTCTGAGCATCACTATCAGCCACATTCACCTTATTGCGGAATCGGTAGTACTGAGCACGATTATAGATACCCTTTGCAGGTTTTGCCCCAGCACCCATCGCATACATAGAACCGACAGAGATAGCCATACCACCGATGATGTCGAGTTGCTGCTTAGTATCAAGGAGGTCGCTCACCTTACCTTCACCATCCAGCAGGGCATGAAGAGGAATAGCAATTTCCTCCTCCATCACTTCCTCACCGAAACCATTGATACCGAACTTCTCCATCCACTTTTTTGAATTGGTGTACCAGCCACTTTTGCCGATATTCTTGAAGAACTCAGCAGAAGCATTCATACCATGTTTCTCCATGAAGTTGACAGCACCCTTCTTGATACCATAGTTGTGACCGAAGAGTTTTTCAGTATAGTTCTCCACCATAGCAGAGGTCATACCCTTATAGAGCGCAGTACCAATAGACTCACCACCCTCATGAAGGAGATTTCCGTTCTCATCGAAAGTACCGAACTTGTAGTCACCCTTCTCATCCTGATACAGATTACCAAGATGTCGCTGCATGATGTCTGCTCCAGTCTTCAACGCTTGCTCAGTTCCAGCCATCGCATACGAGCCGATAACATCGCCAGCCACGATACCAGTGTTCTTCAAGATGGCAGCACTCACCTTGCCCATGCCACGCTTAGCAGCAAATTTCAACGCTCCACGACTGATGCCCTTTGTAATGCCACCATAGCCGCCAGTAAGGAAAAAGTCAGCCATAAATGGGAGACTCTGTCCTGCAATTTTCGTCCAACGATAGACGTTACCCATCTTCTCGTCTTCGAGAGCCGCAGCAGCATCCGCACCCAGTTTACTCTTCAGGAGCATCTTATCAGAACCTGAGAGAGGTAGGTTGTTATCCATCTTAGTCTTGATACGCTCCATCTGCCCCATGGTAGCGAAGTCAGTCAGACCGAAATCCCATGTCTTAGCTGTGAAGGCAGTATTGTCAAGAGCCTTCAAGGCATCCTCACCCCAGCTACTTGTAGGATATTGTTTCACCGCTTCCAGCGCACCAATCTGCTCAGTAACCAGAGCAAGAGAGGTTGCCAACTTATTTCTATAGTCACTCTGCTCAGCAGTTCTTCCGTTACTTGCACCGATACTAGTACCATAAGAGAGCAAAGGATTTCCGTGTTGACGATTATCCTCAGCGATAAGAGCTTCAATCTCCTTCTTTCGGGCATAGGCATCAGCCAGTTTCTTGTCAAACTGCTTTTGAGCACCTTCCTCAGTAAGGTAGGTTCCATTCTTGCCGATATTCTCCTGCAAGTCATAGTTACCATTCTTGTCACGAACATCAAAGGCAGATGGTATCTCACCAGTATCTACCGCTTCCTGATAGGCATTGTTTTGCTGGTCAAGAATAGCTTGCGTCTGCTCAGCTTCAGGAAGAGAATAAACATTCTCATTGTCCGAGGTAACGTATGACCCAGCCTTGCCAGTCTCGGGATTGTAAGCGAAATCATCCTTCACCACATTGTTTGCATCTCCACCAAAAGCAGTCTTATGTGTACCAAAGTTCACACGACCGAAATCCTTTTGCTGCTTCTGCTTGCGTTGTTTCAGTCTGTTGTATCTGCCAGCATTGTTCATTGTATGCTGAGCACTAGCCGAGATAGCTGCTGCTCCAGCAGAGAAACGAGCACGGTCAGCAGCAGTCATAGGAACACTACCGCCCTTCGCCCTTGATGAAGTCCTGCTTCGAGGTTCAAAGAGTGCAGAGTAAAAACGCTCATAAGTAGATGGAACATCAAAGTTCTGAGCCTTCAAGTTCTCATAGATAGCGTGTCTGTTATCCGCACCGCCCTTTCCGTCTCTTGTCAGAGCACTCTCAAACTTATTGTAATCATCAGGCACATCATAGTTCTGTGCTTTCAGATTCTTGTATAAAGTGTATAATGGTCTTTCTGCCATGATATATATATTTGTTTGTTACCAAATTCTTGTTACCAATTCTGTTACCATTTTACGCCAGTCTTCTTCTTGCCGCCAGCCGAAGAACCGCCAGCCTTATGTGTTGTATGCTTGCCGCCACCAGATGATTTACCACCTCCAGCAGAACTACTTCTTCCTTTCAATCTATCCATGATGTATCTCACGTTAGTCTGAGTAACATTCTTGATTCTCAACTTTCTTTTAAGTTCATTAATCTTCTTCTGCCCCTCAGGAGTGTCCATCAGGTCGTAATACTCATACCAATAACCAGCAGTAGTTTGGTTACCGCCAGAAGATTTCTGAGCCTTATTTGCAATACGTCCTTCTCGTAGTCTAGCTAGTGCATCCTGAGCAGCCCAATGACTAATCTGACCATCAGCAAGCATCTTCTTAATCTTCAACTGATTATCTTTATACTCAGCATCATTGGTATATTTCAACTTCGACAAGTCAAGTCTTCTGTTACCTTGGTCAATTCTCTGCTGTCCTTGGTCAGCCTTCACCTTGTTGATGTCGTTCTGCATATCGTGATACCTCATCTGCTCAGCGAGAGTCAGGTTGTTCTTCCGAGCTTCCTCATCAAGAGCGAGTGCCCTCTGATACCCAGCCAGCCATGATGCCCGATTCTTCTCTCTCTGAGCATCCATATAAGCCTTGCGTTTATTCACCGCCTTAGTCATATCCGACTCAGGATTGTGTACCACCTTGGCTCCTTTGGTAGCGAAGTAGATATTGGATAGCGCACGGAGACCATCACCCAATGCAGCGATACGAGCCTTGGTACGCTCCTTCTTCTCTCTGTTCGCCCTCTGCTCAGCAGTCTCATTCATTTCAGGATTCAGCATCTTATACATATCAGCATAAGATAGCTGCTTAGGCTGTTCTACTGCTGGTTCAGGCTTCTTCACGATAGGGACAGATGGTTTATCCTCCTCATCACTTGGCGCACCCTGATTCACATCTACCCCATTGGCGATAGCTTGCTGAGTAGCGATAGTCTTAGCCCTAGCTGCCTTCATAGCATCATCGGTGGGAGCAGCAGCATTCATCTGGTCAACCTTCTTGCCAGCCGCATCCAGTTGCTGCTGAGTGAAGACTGGAGACTGAGTCTGTGCCACCTTCTGTGCGGCATCCACCCCACTCTGCTGCTTGTTGAGCACACTCTGTGTAGTCTTCAAGCCATTGTTTGAACGTAACATATCTGATGCTTTCATATACTTATGCTTTAATCTTCTGTAGTTTAGCTCCAAGACTATTCAAGTCACCCTCATTCGGGAGAGAAGTAGCCTGAGCCTTCAAGCCAAGAGTATCATCAGGGTTCTTGGCAATACCGTTCAACTGTTCCTGAGTCACATTCATATCAGGAGCCTTGCCTTTACCACCGCCACTATCAACAGCAGCAGCGATGTTGGCAGCAGTACCAGCCACACCAGCAACAGCATTTGCAGTATCAGCAGCCTTCTCAGCTTCAAGACTCATCTGCTGACCCTGCAACTGGCTATTTCTTGCCCTATACTGATTCTCAATATTGTCCTTTCGGGCATCATTTGCAGCCACAATCTGTGACGTAGTATCAGCAAGAGTCTTGTTGTTTGCCTCCTTCACCGCAGTAGTGGAATCCTCAGTACCGCCCATCACCGCTTGCCTGCCCTTAGCTGCCTTGTTTCTGTTCTTGATTTGCTCCTGCATCTGAGTAAGCAATCTTACTGTATCAGCACGCTTGGTAGGGTCTTCATTGTACTTTCTATCATACCATGCCTGATTTTCTTTCTGTTGTTGGGCAATCATCTGCTCCTGCTTCTGTCTCGCCTTGCGGTTAGCTATACCACCAGCGATGCTGCTTGCAAGTCCAAGACCTGCCCCGATTAAAGTTCCTAACATATATATGTATATTAATTATTAATAATGTGGCAAAGATACTAAGACCATCTGATAATCATATCTTATCCGTTTACTAAGGAGGATAAGTAAACGGATAAGGTTTTCGTTTACATAATTATAGCTATCTTTGCACCAAAATATTAAGGAAATGGCAGCAGACAGAAATACAAAAGGTCAGTTCGAGAAAGGCAGGACTAAGACTGGAGGTAAGCAAAAAGGTTACGAGTCTCCTATCACCAAGGAGTTTCGTGAACTGTGTGCTGACTTTTCTAGAGAGGCTTGGGAAGACTTTATGGCAGCATGGTATAAGTGTGAGCCTAAAGATAAGGTTGCAACCTTCATCAAGATTTTGGAGTTCAACTGCCCTAAGCTGCAAACAGTCACTCTTGACGATAAGCGTGAGGTACACAATGCACTCACCGAGAAGTTAAGACAGATGTCAGAAGAAGAAGGATAAAGTATTTTAGTCATATAAAAAACGATTGATTTTTTTCATAGGTTTTTGGTTTATAAGGTTTTAAGATTGTTAGGATAATAAAATAGGGAATGCGTGAGCACTCCCTATTCTTTTATTCACTATCAGCGACCGCCTCTAGCCCTTCTATCCCCAGCCATATCCGTCTTGGAACCACGATTCACCGATGATGGCTTATACCTGATTCCTGCCTTGGTATGGCTGGCATCCATGCCCTTGCGAGAAGCTGCCCCATACTTCTTGTCGTGAACAGCGTTATGACGTGCCAACTCCCTACGCTTAGCCTTCTGAGCAGGAGAAGACTCAAAGCGAGTATCGTATTTCTTCTTCCGCTCCCTAGCTGCTGGGTGAGTCTGATAATATCTAGCTGATTTACTTAGCATTACTTTTCTTCATGTATTCAGTAGGAAAAGCAGAAGGAGCATCACAATCAGGACAAGAATCCTCATACAATTCGGTTACAACAACCTCCCAGTCCTCAGCAAAAACATCAGATGAAGAAGGAATCCAAGAATCAGCACGACCATCAAGATTGATAATCAACATCTGATTGATATAATCAATGTGCGCACCATCACGGCTCAGCAGAATGTTCTTAGCAGACTGAGGTAGCGACTGCATCTTAGGAATGATGCCTCCTTCAATATGTGAAGGAATCTGCTTAACAACAAACAAGCCTTTGCCATTCCATCCCTTGCGTCTTACAGCAAGACCAGCCTTCAACGCCTCAATAGCCTTACCAAAATCCATTTCGCCAAGTTTACGATAAGCAACATCAAACACACTCTTAGGAGACCATGAGCGATAACCATCATTATAAACTACAAGATAACCATCTTCCTCATCGGTTGCTGGCTTAATTTCTCTGCCTAGCACATACTGTGCATCTTTTAAAGGCATAGGCTTTGCCTGAACTACTTTTGTGCCAATATACTTTGGCATTCTACATAAATTTTCACCCATAATTAAACTATTTAAAAATTAATATATCTATCTCCAATAAAGTTCACGATGTTCCTTCTTCAACAAATCCCCAGTTCTACACCACCAGTCATTCGGACTCGCTTTAAGATACTCCTCAAACTCAGGGCAATTCTCTTCGTGAGTAAGGTCAGGATGAGAATTAGGCTTGAACTGATGCACACACAGCAAGTCTGCATGATTGCCGCCATAAATTCTTGGTGGCATAACATCTTTCGCCTGATGCCAAACCTTGTTGAGGTCAATGAGTTCAACCCCATCCAGTTCCTTCAGGACATCATCAATCTTACCCATCACACGATTCAAGACTTCTGCCCTATCCGTGCCACCCTTGGCAATTAACCACTGAGCATCACTCAGGGCATCTCTAATCAACATATCAAGTTCCATAAGCCAAAATTTTAATTATTAACTTCGTTCAATATCTTAATCACTCTGCTAAACATAGAGCCAGCCCAGCTATCATCCCCATTATGATGCAGATGGATATAGTCATACACCGCTCTATAGAAGGTCTCGGAAGTATAGCGCAAGCCGTAGTCTTCCGTCTGAAACTCATCCTTTGCGGTCAACTCGTCACACTCCAGATGCCGCTTATGAGCTTCCATCTTGCCATCTACCTTCAAGACCTCATACCCATACTCCTCGCCCTTTTGAATAGGACAAAGGCACAATTCACATACATGCTGCTTGCGAGCAGTTCTGACCTGACAACTGATTGACTCTATCTTCATAGCTTAATGTCTTTTCGATTTCTCGATGTTATATTGGTCACAGATGTCGCAATATGCGCCATAAGCCAAGTTATCAACCATTTCATTGTACTTGTCACCATTGTGACCTTTCACCCAGTGGAAACGAACTCCTGCCAAATGAGCAGAGCATTTCTTGTACAACTCGTAGAGGTCAGGATTCTTTTTGGGCTTATATGACTTTGAGAGCACCAAGATACAATACTGGCTATCTGTATAAATATCCACGTATGCACCATCAGGACAAGCGTTCACAGCACTAATAATTGCCAACAACTCCATTCTGTTGTTTGACGTGTTCAGTTGACCGTGATTCTTCATCTTCAAAATCTCTCCTTCTTTGAGGAGGATATATGCTGCACCACCAGCCTTAGCTTGAGAATAGTTATCACAAGAACCGTCTGTGTAAGCTACATAATGAAGACCATTGTCAGGAAACTCCTCTTCAATCTCATTGATAATTGTCTTTTCATGCTGAGAAACTTTCTTTGCTACTCGCAAACTAGGTTTTCTTCCTCTCTTAGCAATCAGCACACCATTATACGCTGAAACAAGAGAGTGCCAATGATTAGGAGCTTCGCCATTTTTCTTTTTCCATCCCACTTTTGATGCAAGATTCCAAATGGCATCAATCCATTCCTTATCATCCAACTTCATTCCATGAGCACAATACTCATCGAACTCTTCACGTGTAGGCACGTACACGTTAGGTTGTTTATTATTATTTATCATAACGAAAATATTTAATTAAATTTATATTCCGTAGGCTTAAAATAGGAACTGGTTGCACGTTAGCTGAGGGAAGTAAAATCCCCCTTACCCACAAGTCTTTCATTGTGGTGGAGGATTCACTTGGGTGGAGACCGTATATTCGCCCCTTCCATCGACCTATCACAAATCTATACATGAATCGGTTTTGCAGCTTTCTGAAATATAGTTTTCAGTCCTTGTCGCACCTTCTGCAATCAATCCTGTGCTCTGCCATGACTCTTCCTTGCAATTTATAGACTTGATGAATCGGAATGTATCTAGCCCATAGTCTTCCATCTTGTCTTGTCTCAAACTCAGGGGAACAAAAAAGAACCCCCGAGTGTTGGTTACGGACAACGACTCAGAGGTTCATATCTTGTAGGCTTACGCCTTGAAAGGAGGACTACTTTAGTCTGTCAACCGTAACATTGACGGTGCAAAGATAGAAACAATTCTTGAAACCTCCAAATGCAAAGTTTTGTGAAATTTGTTAATTCGTGCAGTTTTGGTACATTTGGAATACAGATGAAATACATTTGGGCATTTGTTAAAGAAGTATAAAAATTAAAGACTTTAAGAGACAGACTGTAAGCACCTGACTTATAGATTGTTGAATATAGCTTTGGTGCTAAAAGATTCACTGGTGCTAATTTGGTGCTAAAAGCAATATCAATTCATCAAATAAATAATATAACTACCTATATATCAACAAGAAAGCCCATCCTCACGGACAGGCTTTTCTGAAATTATACAAAAACATTATGAATTATTTCTATTAGCGAACAAGATTCTTATT
>PPYE01433044.1_pt1 | contig 29773 bp, 35 predicted proteins | sample 1559881 | NCBI WGS metagenome assembly PPYE01 (sample SAMN08240022, study PRJNA423297) | Human gut metagenome, whole genome shotgun sequencing project. | reverse complement strand
CAAACTTCGCTTCCTGCACGATATTCAGTTGTCAATTTTCAGTTGGGATCTCATTCATTGAGATTCCGAGAAGTTATAAATTTCTCAGATTTGTTCCATATGCACCCGGCTTCCCCCTTCGCCCGGACGCGCTGCTTCGACAATAAGTCGTGTGGGAATTCTGGCTTTGATTTCTTCTACATGGGTGATGATGCCCACACTTCTCTTTTTGGTCCGTACTTTTTCCAGCGCTTCCATAACGATGTCCAGGCAAGTTTCATCCAGAGTTCCAAATCCTTCGTCCAGGAAAAACAGCTCCATAGGGGCTGCCCCTTTCATCTGGATTCCGGAAGAAAGAGCAAGAGCAAGGGCAAGAGATGCCATAAAAGTTTCACCTCCTGATAGAGTGGATGCAGGACGGACAGCTCCTCCGTTTTTATAATCCCGGATAATGAACATGCCATTACCGTCGGTTTCCATACCATAAGCATTTCCGGTCATATCTTTCAAACAGGTGTCCGCTTCCCGGGAAATATATTCCAGATAGTAGCGGGAAACATATTCCACAAATTTTTTCCCTTTAAACAAACTGTCCAGCTCTTTTAAAAGATCCAGTCTGTGAAGAATTTGATCCAGCTCTTCCTTAAGAGATGCTTTTGCCTGCCAGTCCCGAATCAGTTGTTCTTTTTCCTTTATCAGCGCGCCAAGTTCTCTGCTGAGTTGATTCACCAGTTCCTGCAGTTGTTTTTCTTCCCGGCAAAAAGCTGCCTCTTCTTCTTTGTCTGTTCTTTTCCCGCCCAGACTTTTTAATACTGCTTCTTTTTGTATCTGTACCTGCAGCATTTCTTTTTGAAACAGAGAAATTCTATGTGCATCGGCTTCTCTTTCCTCCGGGCTTTTTCTGTGTTCCAGGATCCATGTCTCCCCTTCAGCCTGATTCTCTTTTAGTTTTTCCTTCAGGATATCTGCTTGCAGGATATAGTCCTTTTCCGTTTCTTCTGTCACTGCTTCCAGTTTTCCTTTTTCCAATCTCAATCTGTCTGCCGCCAGAGCAGCAGTCTGAAGACTTTCCTTTGTCTGCTCTTCCTGTTTTCTCAGACTTTCTATGGATGCTGTAACCTGTCGGCACGCTGCCGCCAGTTCTTCTTCTTTCAGCCCTTTTGCAGTCTCAAGAAGTCTTTGGGAAAGCCTTGTAAACTGAAGATCTGCTTCCTGGATCTGAAAGCGGATTTCTGTGAGATTTTCTTTCTGCCTGTCCATCTGCTCCCATGTCTCCCGGCTTTCTATCTCTATCTGCTCTATCCTGGCCAGGAGTTTCTCCTGCTTTTTTTGCAGCGCATCCCGAATCTGGTTTTTCCTGCGGATCTCCGGATAAGCTTCCGCAAAATTCCGGATACCGGAAACGGATTCCAGATTTTCCAGAAACTTCTGCTTTTCTTTTCTCTGCTCTTCCAGAGCAAAGAGCATGTCCTGTACCTCCTCTGCCTGTTTTTGGTAACCTGCTGCTTCTGTTTCCCATTTTACCGCCTGTGCCTGTGCTTTCTGTGCCTCCTGCTGTTCTTTCTCTAAAAGAATTTTCTTTTTTTTCTCCTCTGCCGCCAGAAATTCCTCTTCCCTGCAGAGATTCTCGTAAGAATTTTTCAGTTCTTCCAGATTTTCTTTTATATACTCTGAATTCAGCTGGTTTCTTTCTTTTCGGATTCTTTCCAGATTCTTACTTTCCCCTTCTAGTCTTGTCTGAAGCTGAACGATGGATTCTGCCTGTCTTTGATAAGCTTCCTCTGCTTCCTTTACCTTTTTTTCCAGTTTTTGCAGATTTTCCTGCGTTTCCTTTTTTGGTTTTTTCACATGGCGGGTACTTCCGCAGACCGGACAGGGTTCTCCCTCTTTTAATCCGGCAAAAAGGATGAGCCCCAGATGATCCCGATAGACTTTCTGTGCCTGCTCACGTTCTTTTTCAGTCTCTTTTAAAATTATTCCTGCTTTTTTCAGTTCTGCTTTAAGGGCAAGACAGCTCTTTACATAAGTATCTTCCTGCTTCAAAAATTGTTTTTCTCTTTCCTGCTCTGCCTTTACAAATGCAAGGTAATTTCTTTTTTCCTCCAGACCTGAAAACTGTTCCAGCTGCTCCTGGAGATTTTGTATTTTTATTTTTTTTCCGGCTGCTTCTTTTTCAAGAAACTGTTCCTGTTTTTTATATGTTTCCCATTGTTTTACGGCATCTTTGGACAGTGCTGACAATTGGGCAAATTTTTCTTTTTCTGAGGCTATTCTCTGATCCAGCACTTCTTTTTCCTTCAAAAGACGAAAACCCTCTTCTGACTGATTCTGCTGCTGCGCGGATACAAAGATTTCCCGGAGTTTTCGGTTCAGTTCCTCTTTTTCCTCTTTATACACCGCTTTTGCCTGTTCAGCTTTCTCCCAGGAATCTTTTATATGGGAAATCTGCAGTTCCAGTTTCTCTTTTTTTTCAAACAGCGTCTGTCTTATCTTTTCTTGCTGCTGACACTCCTTGGAAAGCTGTGCTGCTTCTTCAAGCTCCTCCTTTCTCTGTTTCAGAAGGGGAAGCTCTGTTTCCATCCTCTTTTCTATCTGCCGGGACTGTTCTCTGCATTCGGCTTCAAACTCCTCTCTTTCTTTCAGCTTCGTTTTGATATCTTCTAGTTTTTTTCGGTTGTCTTCCATCTTTTTTTCAGCCGTTTTTTTAGAAACTACATATTCCCACAGTTCGTTTGCTTTTTCTGCCAGCTCCAGTTCTTTTTCCAGGAAGTTGATTTCTTCCTTTTCAGCTGAGAGGGTCAGTTCCTGTTTTTCCAGTCTCTCTAATGTCTCCTGATCTGTGAGAAGCCTGCGGATTTCTTCCAGATCTGCTCTTACTTTTATAAGATACTCGTTTTTCTGTTTAAAAAGTTTTGTCTGAATCTTTTCCTTTTTCTGAAGTTCTTCTATTTGTTCTTTGGATGCACTGCCATAGCTGGACAGCGCGCCCTCTTTCTCTCTGCGCTTTCCATCCCAGGCGGCTTCCTGGTTTTTAATAAGAAATACCAGCTGTTCACCATATTTTTCCAGATGGAACAGGCGCTCCAGCATCTTATTTCTTTCCATACCTTCCAGTTTTAAAAATTCAGAAAATTTTCCCTGAGGAAGGACAACCGTACGGAAGAAATCTTCTTTTGAGAGACCGATGATCTCTCTGCATTTTTCATTGACTGCTCCCACCCGATCTGCAAGGACCTCTTCTCCTTTTTCCGTCATCTCCGTCAGTTTGGCTCCATCACTTCGGATTCCTCCCTCTTTGGAACGTTTAAAGCTTCTGGATACCCGGTACAGCCGCTCTTTCTTTTCTCTGACAGAGAAAAGATATTCTACAAAAGCACGGTCCGTACTTACATGAATAAAATTTGCGCTGTTTCTTGCGGTCATTCCATAAAGGGCCAGGGTAATTCCGTCTAAGATACTGCTTTTTCCGCTTCCTGTAGGACCGAAAATTCCAAACAGACCATCCCGGGCAAGTTCTCTGAAATCAATTTCCTGAAGATCCAGAAAGCTGTTTACTCCTTTAATTTTCATCTGTACCGGTTTCATGATCGTTCTCCTTTTCAAGAATCTCTGCCAGCGTTTCCAAAACCTCCTGCTGGGGCTTTACACCCTTTTTTTCTGTATAGTAACTGATGAAAAGTTCTTCAAAACTCATCTGTCTGAAGTCCTGTTCCATTGACTCCTTTTCTTCAGAAGAGAACAGAGGGATGATTTCGATCAGGTCTTCTTTCCAGCTTTTCAGCTCTTTTAACTGCTCTTCTCTGATATAGGAATCTGTATGGACAGAAAGATATACATAGCAGCTTCTGTCTTTGTTTTTACGGCATTTCTCAAGTGCCTCCCCATAATCCCGGCATACCCATTTTTCAATTGGTTTTGGATTATCAAAAAACAATTCCGTTACAACAGGGGCTTCTCCCGGATGCAGTTCTGCCAGCAGGCACTGTTTTGCCACGGAACTCTCTGTCAGTCTGTAAGGAAGAGGGGAACCGCTGTAACGGATCTGACCGCTGCTGCCAGGTACTTTCTGAGGGCGGTGGACATGTCCCAGTGCGATATACTGGGCAGACTTCGGAAAGACATCCGCAGGGAGCAGGTAGCTGTTTCCCAGCATCATCCCCTGCTCCGAACCATCCCCCGCACTCCCCAGGGTGAACACATGACTCATAATAATATTTATACTGTCCGGTGAAAACCAGGATGCGCGCTTTTGAAACAGTTCCGCTGCCTTCTGGGTGTATTCTCCGGCACGTTCCTCATGGTCTATTTCCTCACTATAAAGAACTTCATTCAATGTCCGTTCACTGAAGTAAGGCACGCAGGCAAACACAGCCCGCTCTCCGTTTTTGGTAAAAGTGAATACACCTTTATCCAGGGACTGGATTTCAAAACTGCCGTAAGTTCCGGATGGGATCATGCTCTTTGGTGTTCCGTAGAGAATGATCCCATGTTCTTTTACAAGCGGTGTCACTGCCTCCAGCCGGGAGGGCTGGTCGTGATTTCCCGCGATGATTACCACCAGCCTATTTCCGTCCTGGCTTAATTCTTTTATAGTTTCATAAAAAAGTGACTCCGCTGCTGCAGAAGGATGTCCATTGTCGTAAATATCTCCTGCCACGCACACGACATCTGCGTGATTTTTCTGGGCCATTCTGACCAGCTGGCGCAGGACTATGCGCTGTTCTTCCAGACGGCTTTTCCCTTCCAGAAGCTTTCCGATATGCCAGTCTGCTGTATGTAAAATCTTCATGATTTCTATTCCTTCCTGATGGGGTTCTCTTGATTCCAAAGTTCTACCACACATTGTATCATTGGTTTTTCTGTTTCACAAGAAAGAGGCGGAAGATACATAAAATTTTTCTTGCAATTTATTCATAATTTTGCTAAACTCCAGTTTGGAAAGCGGAAATGGTTTTAATCTACCGAAATATTCCAAATAGAAATAAGTCTTTCAGGCGTAGTCTATTTTCAGATAGATTAACGCCTTTTTGTTTTGCCGGAATCATTTTTTACACGAAAAAGGAGGGCTTATTTATGCCGAAAACAAAAACTCAGGAAGTTGTATATGGAATCCTTATGACATTTTTTATGGTTCTCGCCATGGAGCTGTACAATACCGGACTGCGCATGCATGGGCTTACCAATGAGGGGATGCTGGCTGCTTTTCGGGAAATTCCCATCATGTTCCCCATTTGTTTTGTAATGGGATTCTTTTTCATCGACCGTCTTGCACCGAAGATCGCATTTCAGATGGTGACTCCAGGAGTGGACAAACCGATTTTGGTTACTACTGTGAGAGCTTGTGTAACGGTTGCTTTCATGTGCCCTATTATGAGTTTCTGGGGCACTTTAATTTTTAAACAGCCTGGTTTTGAATTAATCCCTGCGTGGCTTCAGACTCTGGCCTGTAATTTTCCAATGGCATTTTTCTGGCAGATCTTTTTCTGCGGTCCTCTGGTCCGGTTCCTGTTCCGCCAAATCTTCTGCAGGAATGAAAAACAGCGCTTTTCCGGTTCCGCAGATTCTGTAAGCTAAAATTTTTTCAGCTGGCTTTCCTGTAAAAAGAATGCTATAATAGCAAATGCAAATAAAACTACAAAATCTGATTGACAGAAAGCGAGCTGAAATTATGAAAAATGAGTTATTTTCTATAGGACCTTTAACTATACATGGATATGGGCTGATGATCGCTGTTGGCATTCTCTGCTGCATCGCCCTTGGCGTGTATCGGGCGAAGAAGAAATCTATGAATGATGAAGCAGTCATTGACATTGCTATTTTGGTAGTGATCTGCGGTTTTATAGGTGCAAAGCTTTTGTATGTAATTGTGGAATTTGACCGTTTTATAGAATCACCGGCACAGGTCCTTGGATCAGAGGGGTTTGTAGTATACGGAGGTATTATTACAGGTGTTCTTTCTGCTGTTTTCTACTGCCGGAAAAAAAATCTGATATTTCTGGAATATTTTGATCTCTTGTCTCCATCCATTGCCCTTGCACAGGGATTTGGAAGGATTGGCTGTTTCCTTGCAGGCTGCTGCTATGGGAAAGAGACAGAATGCTTTCTTGGTGTCACTTTTCCTGAAGGAAGCCTTGCCCCTTCCGGAGTCAAGCTGCTTCCCACACAGCTTTTTTCCTCTGCCGGGGACTTCCTGATCATGGCAGTTCTTCTTCTTTACAGCAGAAAGTCAAAACAGACAGGAAATACAGGAGCGCTTTACCTGCTACTCTACGGGATTGGACGTTTTCTCATAGAATTTCTCCGTTCTGACGAAAGAGGAAGCGTGGGATTCTTATCTACATCTCAATTTATTTCTGTGGGAATTGTAATTGTCAGTATCCTGCTTTTTAACCGCCGGAGGATCTTTCCTGGGAAAAAAAATTCTGATGCTGCTCTTTCCTAAATTGAAAAATCTGTATTTTTACATGACATCAGGCGCTGCTCCTTTCCAGCTGAAAATCTGGAAAGGAGCAGCGCCTGACGATTTGTTTTAATATTTTTCTGTCGTTAAAAGAAGTACTTCTCTGCTTGTTTCATCCGCTCCCCAAACTGTTCATAGAAATCACGTTCAGGATCATACGGTGCCAGATAAAAAGTCTTTAATATGTACATGGAAATGTTTTTCCGCGTTTCCTGGTCAGCAAAAGAAACAAGAATTTCACCTGCCTTTTTTAAAAACCCGTGCCATTGGCGGACAAATTCTTCATATCTCCTGGTATTGGGAATCCCCAGCCATTTACTGATCTTCACTTTTGTTTTTAGTTCTTTTCTGCATTCATGTACCTGAAGAAAATAATGAAAATTTTCATTTTCATAAACTCTTCCCAGAGGAAACATACGGCAAAATCCAGGGCGAAAATCGTGGATGCTGCATCTGCCTTCCTGATCTAAAAAAGCGCAGACTTCCTCCTCTTCGGTCATTTTCAGATTAGGAAGGATCACATAATCCGCCATCTGGAGTTCTACCGCATAAGTAAGCAGTTTTTCAAAGCTGGTGTTAAGACCCCTGCACAGAAAATATATATCCCAGGGGTCCAGAAGAATGGAAGTTCCCATCTGACGGCAGCAGGCAGAACAGCCTCTGCAGTCGTCACACCCCAGTTTTGCCATATCATTTGAGCAGTACAGTTTTCCGTCTGAAACTTCTGCCAAGTTTATTTCTCTAAGCATATTTTCCTCCAAGACTTTACTTTTGTTTTCTCCTATGTTTCTTATTTCCTGTACAGGACACCTTCGGATATCGTCAGAAACTAATATTCTGTTTTTATTTCTTCCGCTGATATCCCATACAGTTCCAGAAACTCCTGCATATCCTTTTCCTGGCGGATCAGCATAACATCTTCAAATTTTCCTGTTTCCAGGTTCTTAAATCCTGCTGTTTTCTCTCCTGTACAGATACTGCAGCGGATCACCGGTATTTGTTTTTCTCTGTCAAACTTTAAAACAGCTTTTTTTCTTCCGCTTTTTTTATGAAAAAACATAAATACACGTCACTCCCTCTGCATTTATACACACTCCAGGCTTGCAAAAAACATTTCATAAAAATCGTCTTCCCCTTCCAGCATAGGAGAATTTTCTCCGCCGCCGTTGGTACTGCGTTTCATCTCAGCATAGAATTCTTCTCCTGCGCTGATAAGTTCCATTTCATAGATTTCATAACCCAGTTCTCTGCACTTTTTACAGAAAGCGCCAAGAGGATAGCCGGCATTTCTGGTTTCCAGCAGTTCTTTTCTCAGCTTTTTATCCTCCAGCGCTTTTCTCTGAAGTTCGTCCAGCATTTCCAAAATATTCATAAGCATTCTCCTTTTGCCGTTTACCGTTCCTTTCAAACTTTAATCCGTTCTGCAATCTCTGTACTTATGGCAAGTTTTGCATCGTCTGTTTTAATGATCAGCCCGTCTTTCCTGCATTGCAGCACCTGGATTTTGGTTCCTTCAGTAATGTGATAATTTTTCATGATCTCCAGTACCTCAGGTATGCCGAAGAGCCACTTGATGGTACAATATTCACCTGGCTTTGCCGCAGATAAAGCTTTCATGCCCCATACCTCCGATCCTGTCTTTTTACTATTTTAAAAGACAGAACAGAAGTTAGTCAACTGCAATATCTTATCCTGTTGTCGTCTGTTTTCTGCTGTAAAAGCACTTTTAGATTATACTTGTCATATGGTGTACATATACAGTTCATGAAGCGCTCTGGTTGCGCAAATATATTCTGCCTGAGTGAAAAGAGGCGTTTTTTCTTTCCGGCACAGCCCGAATACCTGATCAAACTCCAGGCCTTTTGCCAGATAAAAGGTGGTCACCGTCAGCCCCCGGCGGAAAGAAGAGCTGTTGCGGTCAATATAAGAAACATCTTCTCCTTGCGTTTTCAGAAAGGCATAGGCCTTTTGTGCCTCCTGCTCTGTCATTGTAATGACAGCTGCTGTCTCATATTCTTCATCAGAAAGTTTTAAATTTGCTAACATTTTTTTGAGGGCAGCTTCCATGTCTGAGAAAGTTTCCTCTTCCACTTCTTTTCCGTGGCGGCTGAAAAGCTCTATATCAGAGATTCCTGTAAGCCGGTTGGAATATTCTGCAATCTCAACCGTATTTCGATAACTTTTTTTCATTTCAATCCTGCGGATTTTCTTTCCGAAAATTTTGGGAAGGAATGTGGTCACATCCCGTATCTCTCCCTCCATGGTCTGGGCCCGGTCGCCGAGAATGGTCATTTTACATGGGAATAATTCTCTGAGGATCTCATACTGAAGATAAGAATAATCCTGCATTTCATCAATGACCAGATGTTTAATATTTTTGTGTATGTTCCTGGAATGCAGCCTGTATTTTAAATACAGCATAGGGAAAACATCTTCATAAGGGAGCGTTCTCTTTTCATAGGGAACATCCGGAAGCGGCATGTATCCAGCTTCTTCTAAAAGCCTGTTATAAAGTACATATAAATCTCTGGTCTCATACATTTTTTCAAATTTTTGTTCCAGTCCTATTCGGTCCTCATCCGAAAGCGTGCAGTTACAGAGAGTCTCATATTCATCGATAAAATATTCTGTGACTGCCTCCATTCTGGAAAGCAGAGGAATATCCTGAAATTTAAAATAAAACAGATTTACAAGCTCACTTTCTGTTTTGAAAAATCCCCGGTATTCCACATCTGTAAAATTCATCAGTTTATCTTCCAGCCCGGCAAGAAACATCTCTACCTCTCCGATAAAAGCAGCAGACTGTTTCTGATGTACCCGGTCTTCCATACCTGGAAATGCAAGATTTCTCTCTATCTGATCGTACCGGTCTTCACAGTCAGAAACCGTATCCCGCAGTTCACGATAGGCAAATAGGTCGAAGCTCATTTCCTGTATATTTTCCTCTCCCAGTTCAGGAAGAATATGGGAAATATAATCCGCAAATACACTGTTGGGCGACAGAATCAGGATATTGGAAGATTTCAGATGGGCGCGGTCATGATATAGCAGATAAGCAATCCTGTGCAGTGCAACAGATGTTTTTCCGCTTCCGGCGGCTCCCTGAATCACCAGGATCCTGTCTTTGGTGTTGCGGATGATCGCATTTTGTTCCTTCTGTATGGTGCGGATAATATTTTTCAGCTGTACATCCGAATTGCTCCCCAGTTCCTCTTTCAGGATCTCATCATCAATCTTCATGTCACTTTCAAATTCATAGACCATTCTGCCTCTCCGAATCTTGTACTGCCATTTGGAACAGACTTCTCCGTCCATTCTTCCTCCTGGCGCTTCATAAAAAGCAGGTCCCTGGTCAAAATCATAAAACAGGCTGCTGACCGGAGCTCTCCAGTCATAAATCAAAGGGATCTGACCTGCCTTGGGGGCAAAATTTCCGATTCCGATATAAAAAGATTCCGGCGTGTCTTCTCCTTCAAAAAGAAAATCAACTCTCCCGAAAAAAGGCGCGTCCAGCATTTTTTCCAGTCTGTGCTTCATGACCAGCAGTTCCTGATTGGCATTGACCTGATGAAGCAGTGCCTGCTGATTATCAAAGTTTTCATATCCATACTGGTCCATCTCCGTATAATTTTCCCAGTAATATTCATGCATACCTTCAATTTCTTTTTGCCCTTGGGAAATTGAGACATTGACCTCTTCTATTTTATGTTTTAATTTTTCTGTAACAGATTTCAGAAAAACCGTTCCTTCACTCATACCGTGTCCTGTCCGATCCCGGTGAAACCTGTGCCGGTACCGGAGCTTCCTTTCTGTGTTTTGATGAATAACCATTTAATTATGATACCACAAATCAGAAAAAAGAAAAATCTTTTCTTTTTTTGAAATTTTTCTGAACCGTTTTTTTGGATATAACGTATATAAGGTGAAAAGAAATTGTGCTATACTTTACCGCATATCAAAAAAATTTTTACTGGCAGGAAAGGAGAACGAGATGAATGCAGAGGAAGTGTCCCAGTTGATCACCCTTTACGGGAATGATGTATACCGCTTTTCCAGGAAACTTTTTATGGGTTCTGCAGAGGCAGATGATTTATATCAGCAGACTTTTTTAAATCTTCTGGAGCATAATTATATCCTGGATCAGCAGAGAAATCCCCGGGCTTTGCTTTTTTCTGTTGCATATCATCTGTATAAAAGTCAAATAAGGAAACAGGCGAGACGTTTTTCCATAGCTCCCCGGGTTCCGCTTGATGCAGCAAAGGACCTGCCGTCTCCGGGGCAGCAGCCGGAAGAAACCGCCATAAAAGAAGAGGAGGCAGATTTCATCCGCCGGGCTGTAAAGCAGCTTCCCGATAAATTCAGGATACCTGTTCTTCTCTTCTATGCCTTTGATCTGTCTATAGAAGAAATTGCAAGAGTTGAAATGCTACCAAAAGGAACCGTGAAAAGCAGGCTTTTTAAAGCCAGAGAAATGCTAAGAAAGGAGTTGGAAATCCATGGATATAAACCATGATCTGGATGAAAAATTAAAAAATGCACTGACCACCTGTGAACAGGTTCCCTCAGAGCTGAACCGAAACCTAGAAAAACTGCTGCAAACGGAAAAAAGTCCCTGGAAAATTTCACTGTGGTTTCTTCCAGGACTGGCAAACACTTGTCTGTGGGCAGCTGCGGCACTGTTTATTATTCTGTTTTTGGAAAGCGGATTCTTACAGAAAACATTACTTTTCTGGTGTTTTGATATGATTCTTTCAGGAGTCCTTTTATCCGGGGCAGCTTACCATTTTACTGATATAAAAGCATCCTTATCCATAACAATTTCAGAAAGGAGAAAAAAAGAATGTCCGAATTAACAGTCATTATCTGTCTGATTATTGCCATTGTCCTTTCAGCCCTTGCCTTTTCTGTTACCTTTTATATTTGGATATATAAAGACGCCTGTGCGCATGGACAAAAAGGTTCTCTCTGGGTAGTGATCGCTGTACTCACCTCTCCGGTGATCGGCTGGCTGATTTACTTTCTTGCCGTGCGCAGGCAGGCGTTTGTCCTGTGTCATAACTGCGGTCATCTCATCATAAAAAGTGCTCAGTACTGTGAAAACTGCGGTTCTGTCAACAGCAAAGATAATCTTCCGGCAGAAGCCAAATCCCCCTCGTTCTGGAAGTATTTCATTTCCGGGCTGATCAGTTTTCTGATCCTGATCGCATGTATCGCAGCTCTCTTGATCTATTCCGTTTTGGGAAGCGGTATCTCCTTTGACAGCGGTCCTCTGGCTTCTCTGAACACCGGCTATGTTATAGGAAATATGGAAACCAAATGGGACGGTATCTGGAGCATAAAATCAAGCAAAGCAAGCGATGGCTACCATCATGATACAACGTTTAAGCTGGAAGACCCTGAAAACGAAGTATTAGAAGCAGATATTTCCTGTGAAAAAGGCGAACTGACCCTGGAATTGATCCAGGAAGATCAGAAAAGTTCTCTGGATGTAAGTGATCTGTCCCAGCCTCTGGAATATCCTCTCTCAGAATTCTGGGAAGGAAAAATCCGTGTGCGTCTGACCCGGCACGGAGCAGAAAATATCAGCGCAAAGATCTGCATACAAAAGGAAGATTAACGTAAAAAGGAAGATCCAAGATTACTCAGAATCCAGGTATCTTCCTTTTTATGTATACAGAGTCCTGTAAGTGGAAAAAACTGCAGCATTTTTACATTTCTGCTCCGTACTTTGATAAAAGCGCTTCATATGCCGCTAAAACACGGTCATTGAAGCAGACAAAAAGAATCACTTCGGGAGCCTCTTTTCTGTGTTCTTCTGCCCATTTTTTTACCGTGGTCCAGGCAATTTCCGCTGCCTGATCCACGGGATATCCGTAAACTCCGGTACTGACAGACGGAAAGGCCACAGACTTACAGGCATATTTTGCTGCAAGATCCATGCAGTTTATGTAAGAATCTGACAGAAGTTCTGCCTCTCCCCTGTCTCCTCCATGCCAGACCGGTCCTGGAGTATGGATCACATATTTGGCGGGAAGCCGATAGCCTTTGGTGATCTTTGCCATTCCTGTGGGACAGCCGTGAAGGGTTCTGCATTCTTCCAGAAGTTCCTTTCCGGCTGCTCTGTGGATGGCTCCGTCCACACCTCCGCCTCCCAGCAGGGAGGTATTTGCCGCATTCACAATGGCATCGCATCTGACTTTTGTAATATCTCCCCGGATAATTTCAACACGCATTTCTTTTAATCCTCATAGTCCAAGCATACTCTGTCTGTCACATAGGGACGCACATAAGTATCCGCCACCTTCACATGTTCCGGATGTATGCCGTAAGCAGCCACGTCTTCCGGTTTTTCCAGGGTAGTTATAAGGGCAACATCGTGAGTGCTGGAATTCATGGGGTGCTTTACAAAATCTACAGTTAAAAGCCCGGGGACTTTTCCCACCAGCCCCTTCAGATTATCAGCCATTGCATCAGCAAGTACGTCTTTTTTTCCTTCCTCAATCTCTGGTTTAAATTTCCACATAACAATATGATGTACCATAACATTCTCTCCTTTTTCTCTTGTTTATCGCTGCAGATTCGTATCTCCGGATTTCATGATACGCAGCACATCTGCCTCCGTTATCACATTGAAATCCTGCTGGATCATCAGTTTCATCACGCTGGCAGTGATAGAAAAATCAATCAGTGCCTGCGGTGTAAAATCATGAAGCAGACCGTGAAGCAGACCGCCTGCAAAAGCGTCTCCGGCGCCTACCGCCTCCAGACTATGCACCGTATGTACCGGGCTTTCATAGAACTTTCCGTCTTTCAGATAAATTCCCATCCATTCGCCGTCTTCTGCACTATGCATATTCCGCAGCACACTTGCAACTGCCTGACAGCCCGGATATTGTTTTAAGATCTGGGCCATCCCCTCTTTATAGGTCTCAATCTGATCAATTCCGTGTTCCATATCTCCGTCAAAAGCATGGATTCCAAGAGCAGACTCAAAATCTTCGTCATTGGCAATGCACAACGTTACATAATTCATCAGCTCTTTCATAACCATTTGCGCCTTCTGGGTATCCCACATTTTTGAACGGTAATTCAGATCGCATATAACCTGGATGTTGTGGCTCTTACAATATTTTAAAGCATTTAAAACAGCTTTTTCTATCTGTTCGCTTACTGCCGGAGTAACACCGGAAAAATAAAAAATATCAGCATCTTTCAGGATGTTCTCCCAGTGAAATTCTTCTGACTCAGCCAGTGAAAATGCGCTGTATTCCCGGTCGTAGACTACATTAGAAGGGCGGATATTATATCCCTTTTCAAAAAAATAAATTCCCAGCCGGGAGCCGCCCCGCAATATCTGTGAAGTATCTACCCCATAGTGACGGACTTCATTAAGCGCCGCGCATCCCACTGGATTATCCGGCAGCTTCGTCACAAAGGAAACCGGATCATGAAACATTGCCAGAGAAACCGCCACATTGGCCTCTGCCCCTCCGTAGCTCGCCTGAAAATCTCTGGACTGAAGAATTTTCAGGTTCTCCGGGGGCTTCAGACGCAGCATGATTTCTCCAAAAGTTACGACCTTTTTCATATGTCTGTCCTCCAAAACTTTATTTTTTTCCGGCAAGCTGCCAGAAAGCCACTGCACTGGCAGCAGCCACATTTAAAGAATCTACTCCGTGAGACATAGGAATTCGGACGGTGTAATCGCAGTCTGCAATAGTGTCAGCAGCAAGCCCGTCTCCCTCTGTTCCCAGAACAACAGCAAGTTTTTCTTCCTTCATTACCCGGGGATCGTCAATAGGCACAGAATTATCATCCAGCGCCATTGCAGCAGTCTTAAATCCCAGCTCATGCAGATGCTTTATTCCTGCATCAGGCCAGGTAAAATCTCCTGTAAGAAAAGCCCAGGGAATCTGGAAGACTGTCCCCATACTCACCCGGATGGCTCTTCGGTACAAAGGATCGCTGCAGTTCGGGGTCAGAAGGATACCATCCATATTCAGAGCTGCCGCTGAACGGAAAACAGCCCCCACATTCGTAGGGTTTACAATATTTTCCAGAACTGCGATCCTTTTTGCGTCCTGACAGACATTCCGGGGATGCAAGGGCATAGGGCGGTGCATGGCACACAGCATTCCCCTGGTAAGCTGAAAACCTGTGAGCTTTGTAAGAACATCAAATTCTGCAGTATATACCGGAATATCTCCGCAGCGCTGAATCAGTTCTTTTGCCTGGGTTTCCAAGTGTCTGTGTTCCACCAGAAAAGAAATGGGAGTACAGCCCCCGTCAAGAGCACGCTGTATCACTTTTGGACTTTCTGCAATAAAAATACCCTTTTGGGGTTCATGCCTGTTTAGAAGCTGGGCTTCCGTAAACCGGGCATAAATATCCAGCTGGGGAGCTTCAAAATCTGTGATCTCAATAATCTGTGACATACAAAAACCTCTCTTAAGCTTCTGCTTCCATTTCTCTGCGAATCTCTTCTTCACAGGACTGCATTGCTTTAAGCGTCCTGTCAAACAGATCATTTAATTCCCAGCCAAGATCCTGTGCGCCGCTCTTTATGATATCTCTGGAACAGCCGGCCGCAAACCGCTTGTCTTTGAATTTCTTTTTAACGCTGGAGACCTCCATATCCATCACACTTTTTGAGGGGCGCATAAGAGCCGCTGCACCGATCAGTCCGGTAAGTTCATCCACTGCAAATAAAACTTTCTCCATTTCCTGCTCCGGTTTTTCATCGGAACAAATGCCATATCCATGAGAGCAGACAGAATGGATCATATCTTCTCCGACTCCGCCTTCCCTTAATAGTTCCGGAGCCCTCTGGCAATGCTCCTCAGGATACAATTCAAAATCAATATCATGGAGCAGCCCTGTGATCGCCCAGTAATCTTCATCTTCCCCATACCCAAGTTCCCGGGCAAACCAGCGCATGACTTTTTCCACAGTCAGTCCGTGCTGGATATGAAAAGGCTCCTTATTATATTTTTTCAGCAGATTTAATGCTTCTTCTCTTGTAATCTGACTTTGCATGATAAAGCGCTTCCTTCCTGTTTGTTATTTCCTGAAATCTATCTTATCATTATCAGATACGGTTTACAAGAGAAGTTTACCTCAAGTTTCCAGAGGGAAACTAACGCACCAACGTTTACAGGCCCATTTCCAAGAACACGCTAAAAATCGATTCCCGCCTTTTGCAGGACATCTTTCTCCAGGTCAGGGAATTTTATCAGCGGTGCCTGATTGGGAGTATGAGCACCAATAATTTTTTCCATCCAGACCATATTGTACCACCGGTTAAATTTGTAACCACATTTGTAAAATTCGCCTACCATGCGATAACCTAAATGTCCATGGAACTGAGCGCTGTTCTTTGTTAAATACTCGTCTTCTTTTTCCGGATATCCGATACAGGCATTTAAGTTGGTGATATTCTGAGCTTTGCTGATTTCTTCCATTACATGATACAGCTTTTTCCCAAGTCCCATTTTACGTTTATTTTCTTTTAAGTAAATTGTCATTTCTGCTGACCAGTCATAAGCTGCCCTCCCCACAAAGGCACTGGTATAAGCATAGCCTAAAATATCCCCGTTTTGTTCCGCAACAAGATATGGATATTTTTTCAGCGTATTTTTTATCCTGTCTCTGAATTCTTCCAGGCTTGGCACACAGTACTCAAAAGAAATTGCTGTTTTTTCTACATAAGGCCTGTAGACCTCCAATATTTTTTCTGCGTCTTCCACTGCCGCAACTCGGATTTTTACTTGGTCGTCCATTTTGTTTTCCTCTTCAGTTTTTAAAAATCAATCTTTTTTTCATTTGTTATTTTGCTGCAAAAACTTTCAATTTCTTGTATTCTGTCCCCTACATCTTCTTTATATTCTATAGAACACAATCCCAATCTTCCACTTGGTACAATTTGAAGATGTCCATAAAAATGTTCCATACTTTCAATTATTTTATTACATTCGCTTATTCCTGACCCCGTCCTCAGAGCAATTGTATATCCCTTTTTACCGATCCCGATTGATGCATGGGGTTCATGTGTATTACACCAGGGAGTGCATCGATCAATAAATACTTTAAATTGCCCAGGGATATCAGCCCAATATGACGGAGATACCGAAATAATAATATCAGCCCAGTTATATTGCTTCATCACTTCAGGTACGTCATCGTATTGAATGATACATTTACCAGTTTTATGACAGTTTCTGCATCCTTTACAATATTTAATGTCAAAATCGTCTATACAAATATTTTTTATAGTATATTCTCTTTTAAGACAAGCACTCACGATTCTTGTAATTTCAGCGGTGGCACCGTTTCTGACTGGGCTGCAATTTATTATCAATGCGTTCATTCTGTTCTCCTTTCCGATTTCAATTTGCTGTTATTTTTACTGTTAACCAGCCAGGTACTGGAACAAAGATGGGATACTATGTATAACTATATCTCAAAAAGTCTTTTCAGCAAATATTCTCTATTATTAATAAACATTTCTGTCACCTGATAACTCTCTGTCTCTTCGTATTCTATAAAATCCAGCTTGCCGTTGTCAAAAGACAGGATATCTGCTCCCGGATATCCTAAAAGAATCGGAGAATGACTGGCAATAATAAATTGAGCCCCAGCTGCAGCAGCTTTTTTTATCTCAATCAGAAGAGTCAGCTGTCTCTGAGGAGACAGAGCGGCTTCCGGTTCATCCAGAATATAGAGACCTGCTGCAGACAATTTATTCTGCATAATCGCCAGAAAACTTTCTCCATGTGACCGTTCATGAAGCTTCATAGAAGGATGGGCGATATCTGCATATTCCATTTCTTTCGTGGCAACATTATAAAAGCTTTCCGCTCTGAGAAAATATCCCCATTTATTTCTCCGGGTCCCCCGTACAACGGTAACTGCATCCCAAAGTTCTGAATGGGAATCATAGGTAGAAAAGGAATAGTTTCGGCTTCCCCCTTCCGGATTAAGACCGTAAGCAACAGCAATACCTTCCAGTATTGTGGACTTTCCTGTGCCGTTTTCCCCTGCGAAATAAGTCACCGGATTTTTAAAACAAATTTCTTCTATCCCTTTCAAAGATGGAATTTCATTCAGATAGCTGTTTTCTGGAATATGTTTCCAGTCAATACAAATTTTTTTAACAAAAAGAGAATCCATGTTTCAATCCCTTCCTTGAAAAATTACAATGTTTCGATTCTGTAACCTATAATCTGCGAATTACTTTACAGGGGTTGCCTACAGCAAGACTCCTTGGTGGAATATCTTTGGTCACAACGCTTCCGGCTCCGATCACACTTCCGTCAACAATGGTAACACCTGGCAAAATCAAAGCACCTGTACAAATCCAGACTCCATCTCCTATGGTAACTGGACGCGTGTATTCCAGACCGGCGATGCGCTCTTCAAGATTCATGGAATGTTCTTCCGTTATGATACAAACATTAGGGGCGATAAATACGTTATCGCCTATAGTGATTTTTCCACTGTCCATTAATTTCCCATTCACATTGAGAAAAAAATTATCCCCCACAGTGACATTGTATCCATAGGTACAGAAAAGAGGCTGTTCTACCACACAATTTTTTCCAACTTTTCGGAAGATTTTTCCAATGGCTTCACGTCTGGTCTCACGATCCAGCGGGTGCAGCTGATTGTACTCATATATTTTTTTTACTGTCTCATCCCGGTCTGCGGCAAGCTCCGCATCGCCCGGCTGGTATAATATTCCAGAATAAGATTTTTCTTTTTCTGTCATAGAGTCTTCCTCCTCCGCTTTTTGCTGTATAAATATTCCATGATTATAAGTTTTATAATTGTTATGAGTAAATTAGATATCTTCTTTTGTCTCATATTCCGCTGCCGCCCTGTCTGTCACCACATGCAACAATATCCGTTTTCCATACATCAGCGTGTATTCCGCTCCACAAGAGATATTTTCCCATACTTTCCGCGTCATCTTACCTTTCTTTGGAGCTTTCAGTATCCTTCCTCTTTTATCTCGGAAATGTACCTGAAGCCTGTAGCGTCCTTGTCGGATCAGAAGTTCTCTCTCTCCCATTTTTTTAACGGATGCGCCCAGATACGTTGCAAAGCGGTATTCTCTGTTCCGGCAGCAAAGAATACCCACAGTCCCTGTAAAATGCATTCCTGCCAGGGGGATGGATGCGGCTGCAAGCATAAAAGATCCTTCCGGCAGGAAATTTTGGGCGTTTATCTAAACGCCTTTTTAACGTTTCAGAATCAATTTCAAGAATAAATACTCCGTCAAATAAATCAATAAACTTTGAAAAATTTCTGGATCCGCCACAAAAAAATGTGACAGGATGTTCTTGATCGGCAACGATATCTTTTACCTTTTGTATATCCCAGATATGGTGTTCATGCATAATTCCATCTGTCGGCAGACCTGTTTCCGGATCACCTTGATAAGCTAATTGGCGGTCGCCATGAATGGCATGATACCCTCGTTTTTGAAGTTCGTTGCAAACGGTAGTTTTTCCAGTACATGATACACCCTCAATTAAGTAATTTTTAACGCCCATCCCATAGATCATTTCCTCACTAAGTTAATCCTATGCCAGTCATATCCAAATGCAAAAAAAGCATTTACTTGTGATATGGTTCTCCATAACGTATCCAAGTGCAGTCCAATAAAAATCAACAATAATAACTTATCTCTCCAAAATATGTAAACCATTTCTGAATAATATCAGTACTACGTGCCTCAACCATTCTCATAATATTGCGCAACGTATGTGAAGGTATTCTTGAATTATTATTGCAGAGCAGACATTTCCCCGCACTGGTAATCCATACCTTTGTCGCATTTTCAGATGGCTTTCCTTTTGCGATATGTACGTGGATCGGTTCAACAGGTTTATTCTCATTTGTCCAGAAATAAATCCAGTATTCTCCCATTCTAAAGATTTGAGGCATTCTCAAAGCCCCCTTCCTGAGAGAATTCGATAATAAGATGTGCCGTTGACCTTATTATCTCTTCGAATTGCTTAATCTCTTCTTCTGAAAAATGGTAAATATCTTCCCATGTGTAATCGGGAAGCCAACATGCAGCATGTTTAAATCCATATTTTTCATCTGGTCTCTCAATATACACTTTTACTCTTCCATCATTCTGCATATCAGAATGAACAATTTCTGTCTCATCATTCAATGTCATAAATGGATACATCATATCATCATTCCTCCCTGCTTCTTATACGCTACTATTATATCCTATTAAGAATATTTTCAATTAGGATCTGCCATACAAACCGAAGTAACAGTCCATCGGTTAATTCTACACATAAAATTATAGTATTCTCATCATCAAAATTATTATGTCCATTGTCGATCCACTCAGAAAATACATTTTTCAATTTCTCGGCAATCCAGTAATTTTCCTCTTTCCCGAAATATCCCAAATTGATACTCTTTCCACGTGCCGTGAACCATTCACCAGCTATTGCAACAGTAGAGTTGCTTTCCATATGCCTCATTTTATTTGAAAGTGCATATGTAATAATATAAAATGCACCATTCTCATAATACGCATTTACATAACGTACAAAAGGCATCTCATTTTCTACTGTTGCCAATGCAATAATGGTATCTTTTCCAAATCGTTCCGACATTATTTTTTCAGCATCTTCACTTAATTTTTTCACAAAGTCATCTCCCTTACCAATTCCAATTTTTCTATTTCTATAACTTAGGCGTTATCTGCATAGATTTTCAGGACGTTGTCCCACTCCATGTTCATAATCTATTAGCTGTCTACGAAGATAATCTGCCATAGTTGCATCATTCATCTTTTCCCATGCTTTAATATGTATTTTCATCAAGGGTCTTGTAATTCTCATCGGGAGTTCATCCACATTGCTAATGGCCAACCACGGAAAAGGTCTGTATTTTTGCGTATCTCCAATGATAAACAGATACCCTATTAACTGTTCCTTTCTAAAAACAAAATAGAATTGCGGCATTTTATTGACGACGGATTTATCCATTATTTTTTTCATTGTCAGTTCTGTGCCATATGCCGGATAAAAACCAATATTTTTCAAATTCTTTAAAGCGTTTATTTTTTGCTCTTCTGACATATCTATATAATTTAGGATTATCTCTTCCAAACAGTTTACCTCCGTAAATTCCAATTTTGCACCGCTCAACTCCTCGATAAATTTTCTTTTTCTTTAGTTATTCTTCCTTAGAATCGAATTTTGACTGCCTAGATTATACGGACAAATATCTCTACACTTATGACAAGCTATTCTCCAAACCTGCTCTTCTTCATCATCTCCAAATGCAAAATCCCAACAGGATTGCTGTTTTATTTCTGGATTTTCTAAAGCATTTACAGGACAAATATCAACACATAAGTTACAATTATTACAAAGAGGTTCTTTCATTTTATCAGGCTCAAGATTCTGTTCGCATAACACTGCGCCTAACCAGACCATACTTCCAAACTCTGGAGTTATTAACAAAGAATGCCTCCCTATTGTTCCCAAGCCCGCCGCCTGAGCTATATGTTTTTGCGAAACAATAGAACGCCATCTGTTAGTATTTTTATCCCATTGGCTTTCATTTGTAGGAATAGGAACACATACTATCTGGTTCTTTTCCATTTCAATACAAAAATCTAGAGCTATCGCATCCATTTTTGACGTAATAGAATTTCTTACCCTTGTATATGGAATATTAGACTTGCAATTAAGTGTTCCTACTGGAAATCTGCAACCAAAAGAAATTACCGATTTGCAAGTCGGAAGTGCATCTAAAGGATGATAGCCTTTCGGTGCATTATCAAACCTATCTATACTTGCTATACCACACAAATCTGCACCTAACGCAAACATTATTTCCTTTATCCTTTTACTATCCAACATACAATATCCCCTCCGCAAAGTCCAATCTGTCGACCTAGTTTTACTTCATTATACCATTCGTTTATTTCCCTGTCATTGTCTTTCTTACCCATACGAAAAGAGAGCGGAACATCATCTGTCCACTCCCTTCTAAATACTCCACATGATTCATTAATTCATACCATATTACAACCAAATACGAAAAACCGCACTTACTTGTGATACGGTTCCCCTGCCATGATCCGATACCCTCTGTAAATCTGTTCCAGCAGGATCACTCTCATAAGCTGATGGGGAAATGTCATTTTTGAAAAGCTGAGTGCAAAATCAGATCTTCTCAGCACATCCTCTCCCAGCCCGATCGATCCCCCGATAACAAAGACAATATGGCTTTTTCCCTGTATTCCCAGATTCTCCAACTTCCGGGAAAACTCCACAGAATCCAGCATTTTGCCACCGATTTCCAGGGTAATCACATAAGCATCCTCCCTGACATATTTCAGGATACGTTCTGCCTCTTTGCTGCGGATGATCTTTTCCATAGTCTCACTGGCATTATCCGGTGTCTTCTCATCCGAAACCTCTATAACTTCCAGTTTGCAGTACTTTCCAAGCCTTTTTCTGTATTCTGCAATGGCATCCCGCAGATATTTTTCCTTTATTTTCCCTACTGTTACAATCGTAATCTTCATTTTGAAAATTTCCTCCTGTCAGCTTTTCTGATCCAGGACAGCCTGCAGATATAAGAAGTCCCGGTCAGTCCTTTGCTGCCTTATCGGATCAATATTTGACATATACATATCCATCCAGCTGTTTTTCCATCAGCAGTCCTGCCCCCAGCGGTACAGTGCGCACACAGCCGGACAGTTCTTCCTGACTGATAAAAAGTCCCTGTGCCGGCTGTATACAGGCGTAAATCTTGACACCTTCTTTTATAAGCTCCTCCATGCAGTCTTCATACTCCATTCCGCTTTTCATCCAGAGAATAGCTTCATACTCTGCAAGGATCTCAATTTTCACCTGTACAGCTTCTCCTCTGTACTGTCGGAGCAGACCTTTTGCTCCGTTGATGCAGTACCTCAATCCATCTTTCGTATGGGTGTGAAACAAAATCTTATGTACTTGAGAAGAGGAAACAGCTTCCGTTTCTTCCTGAGTGCAGATTACTTCATATTCCACTTCATCCAGAGAAAGGGGGACCCCTGTTTTGCTGGTCACATTGACTCCTCCGTACCAGGTACTTTCCACGGTGAAAATATCTCCTTCCTGGTATTCCATGGACCAGTCGTTCATTTTATTAATGATTTTGACTTTATCCTTTACATTTGCTTTCATAAGCACAATACCTCCTAATTTTCTCTGCTTATCTGGTCTGTTTACTTTTTTCCGTCACAGAAGGACGGACATAAAGTCTCAGCCGCTCCTTTTCTTCTTTGTTCACCCGGTAAGATTCCCGGATTTTCTGAAGCGCCTTATTCTGTGTGAAGTCATCCAGGCTTCCCTTCTGAAAAAGAATTTCTGTCTGTGCGGGAAATTTTACATAACAGGCAGAAACCGCCCATGCAGCTGCCATTTTTACATAATATCCCTCATGGCGGATATTTGCCAAAGCATTCAAAACTCGGCTGATATATGTCTCATTAATAAAGAAATCCAACATACAGACCACGGCGAAACGAATTTCATACTCTTTTTCAGACTTCAGATATGAACAGAGGAAAGAAAACCATTCCTGCTGGTCTTTCTTCATGAATTTATAAGTACTGCAGCAGCTGTCACAGACTGCCCAGTTGTTGATCCTGGGTACAAATGTTTCCAGTTCAGCTCTCTGTTCCCGGGCTGAAAGCTTTCCGTATCCGATCATCATGCCGCGGATCATCATTTCCTCATAAACATCCAGATCCGCCTCTTCAGCAAACTCCCAGTACCCTTCTTTTGCGGTTTTTTTTGCAATTTCCCGAAGTTTTGGAATGCGGACTCCCAGCATGTTTTCCAGTCCCGGCACCAAAGATTTATGAAATTCCCGATATTCCTGTTCCGCATTTTCTCTTAATTCTGTTCTTACCCATTCTGTGATCCTGTGCATTTTCTTTTTTCCTCCGTGAAGTAATTTTCACCTCATACAAATACTGGTTTTCTCTGCAAAATCCGTTCCTATATATTTACAGCGGAAAGAAAAAACTGCCGCACTTATCAGAGAGGTAATGGATACCTGATCATCTTTCATGCGGCAGCTCTTTATGTAGATTCAGCTATTTTTATTTTGTCTTATTTTTTATAAATTCGTCAATACCTTTTGCAGCAGCCTTTCCTGCACCCATGGCAAGGATAACAGTCGCTGCGCCTGTTACTGCGTCACCGCCGGCATAAACACCTTCTTTGGAAGTCTGTCCATTCTCTTCATCAGCGATGATACATTTTCTCCTGTTGGTGTCCAATCCGATGGTGGTAGAGGAAATCAGCGGGTTCGGTGATGTTCCCAGGGACATGATAACCGTATCAACATCCATGACGAACTCAGAACCTTCGATCACAACCGGGCGTCTTCTTCCGGAAGCATCTGGCTCGCCTAATTCCATGCGGACGCACTTAATTGCTTTTACCCATCCATTTTCATCTGGAATGATTTCTACCGGATTGGTCAGAAGATCAAAAATGATGCCCTCTTCTTTTGCATGATGAACTTCTTCTTTTCTTGCAGGAAGTTCTTCTTCACTTCTTCTGTATACAACATGAACTTCTGCACCCAGACGAAGAGCAGTTCTTGCTGCATCCATTGCTACGTTTCCGCCGCCTACGACCACAACTTTCTTTCCTGTTACAATCGGAGTATCATAGTCGTCACGGAATGCTTTCATCAGATTGCTTCTTGTCAGATATTCATTGGCAGAGAATACACCGTTGGAAACCTCTCCCGGGATTCCCATAAACATAGGAAGACCCGCTCCGGAACCAATGAATACTGCTTCAAAACCTTCTTTTTCCATTAATTCATCAATGGTAGTAGACTTACCAATGATAACGTTTGTCTCAATTTTAACCCCCAGAGATTTTACGTTTTCCACTTCTTCTTTTACAACTTTATCTTTTGGAAGACGGAACTCAGGGATACCATATACTAAAACACCGCCTGGCTGATGAAGTGCCTCAAAGATTGTGACATCATATCCCATTTTTGCCAGATCGCCGGCACATGTCAGTCCGGAAGGACCAGAACCGATCACTGCCACTTTATGTCCGTTCTTTTCAGCCGGAGCTTCTGGTTTGATACCGTTTTCTTTTGCCCAGTCAGCAACAAACCTCTCCAGTTTTCCGATGGAAACCGGTTCGCCTTTTACGCCGCGGATGCAGACTCCCTCACACTGTGTCTCCTGCGGGCACACACGTCCGCAGACAGCAGGCAGTGCACTGGACTGACCGATCACTTTATATGCTTCCGCAAAATTACCTTCTTTTACTTCATGAATAAATGCAGGGATATTGATAGAAACAGGACATCCTTTTACACATTTGGCATTTTTGCAGTTTAAGCAGCGTGCTGCTTCTTCCATTGCTTCTTCTTTATTATATCCAAGACAAACTTCTTCAAAATTAGTTGCTCTTACCTTCGGGTCCTGTTCTCTGACCGGAACTTTTTCTAATACGCTACCCATTATTCGTCACCTCCACAGTTTCCGCATCCGCCGTGATGAGTGTCTCCCTCACGTTCTCTTAACAGCGCTCTTCCTTCTTCTGTCTTATACATCTGCTGTCTCTTCATGGCAAGATCCCAGTCGATCAGGTGACCGTCAAATTCCGGTCCGTCTACACAGGCAAATTTTACTTCTCCGCCTACGATTACACGACAGGCTCCGCACATACCAGTACCGTCCACCATGATCGGATTCATGGATACAATGGTAGGAATGTCATATTTCTTTGTAGTAAGGCAGCAGAATTTCATCATGATCATGGGTCCGATGGAAACACATTTTGTATAAGTTTTCCCTTCTGCCATCAGGTCGTCAATTACTTTTGTAACCATACCGCTTCTGCCGTAGGAACCGTCATCTGTCGTGATATATAAGTTTCCCGCTACTGCTTCCATTTCTTTTTCCAGGATAATCAGGTCTTTTGTCTTTGCACCCACGATTACATCCGCGTCAATACCGTGTTCATGGAGCCATTTTACCTGAGGATAAACAGGCGCTGTACCTACACCGCCCGCAACGAACAGAATTTTTTCTTTCTTTAATTCCTCTATATCTTCATGAATAAATTCGGAAGGGCATCCTAATGGTCCTACAAAATCTTCAAAGGCATCTCCTGCCTGTAATTTTGCAAATCTCTCCGTAGATGCTCCGATAGGCTGGAATACGATGGTAATGGTTCCGGCTTCTCTGTCATAGTCACAGATAGTCAGGGGAATACGCTCTCCTGCGTCATCCAGTTTTACAATAACAAACTGTCCCGGCTGGCAGTGTTTTGCCACCATAGGGGCTTCAACATCCATGAGATATACAATCTCATTGAGTTTTTCTGCTTTTAGAATCTTATACATAATGTCCTCCTCATTATTGTCCCCGCATATTGTTTTCATGCTGTTATCTGCATATTTATCAATATATGGTTAGGATTGCTAATCTTCAGTATAAGACAAATTGAATAATAATTCAATCCGCTTTCTATAAAAAAAACTGATTTTTGTTCATTCTGTCATTTTTTTAGGGATTTTTTTGCATTACCAGCCATAGTTTACATATGCCTCACTGACAGTTCTGCTGATTTTTCCTCTGGAGTCTACAGCAATAGCCATGAAAATATGTTCTCCCTGAGGAATACTGACCGGTCCTGTATACCGCTCGCTCTGCTGGGTAGGCGTGCTGTCAAAAGCATAATACACTTCACAGCCCTCAGGAGCTGTAACCTGGATTGTCATATCCGGCGTATACCTGCCTGATGTGGGAGTAATGGAAGGCGGATCAGGTATCGGGTAGGTAAGCGTATAAACTTCTGTACCGATTTCACTGGCAATGCCCAGTTCATTGTAGGCAATATATTTTAAAGTGGTTTTCCCCTCCCTCACAATATGTACCGGATTTCCCTCATAAGGAATACTGCTCTGATCCGGGTCTGTATTGTCCAGTGTATAATAGATCTGGATATCCGCCTGAAACTTATCAAAAGTCAGCTCCTGCTCTTTTGTAAAATCTCCGCCTTTTTGGGAGATCTGGGGAAGTTGGCAGATGTACTCCGGATAAGATGTTCTTATGTCAGCTGACGCATCTTCCATCAGTTTCTGAATTTTTTCTGGTTCTTTGTTTTCCTCATAAAACCTCAGAAGTTCTCCGTAAGCATTTACATTCTCCGAATCTGCCTTGATCACAGAAAGCAAAATAGACTCTGCTGCCCCAAAATTTCCATTTTGCATGTATATTTTGGCCTCCAGGATATTTGCCTGGGGATTCTGGGGAAGCAGTGCAAGAGCACGCTCCACGTATTTCAGTGCTTCCTCATAATCCTTATTACTGAACTTTGTCTCTGCCTGAGCCATCTGGAAATCAAACGAATTATTCTGCTTCTGATAAATATAAAACAGCACACCGGCACAGGCAGCAGCAATCGCAGCTACCATTCCAAGGATGATATTTCTCTTTTTTCTTTTTTTTCTGCGTTCTATTTCCGCCTGTCTCTTGGCACGCTCCCGTTCCCTCTGAGCCTCCAGTTCTTTTTTATGTCTTTCTTCCTCAGCGGCTTTTTTTAGGCGCATTATATTTTCCAATGTGTTATATTCTGGTACCCACTGAACCTCTTTTCCGCACACAGGGCAGAAGAAAACTCCTTTTTTCAGCTCTGTACCGCAGCTTTTGCATTTCATCGGCTGGTATCCTCATTCTCTATAAATATTCCTCAATGTATTTCTCAAATTCTTCCATGGACATCAGAACCTTTCTGGGTTTTGTACCCTCTTCTTCGCCAACCACACCGGCATCACAGAGCTGGTCCATAATCCTTGCTGCACGATTAAAACCAATCTTAAAAGCTCTCTGCAGCATTCCAATAGAAGCCTTGTCCTTTTCGATAATAAATTTACCCGCCTCTGTAAAATAGGCATCCTTATCACTGGCAGAAGGAGCTGCCGATTGAGCACCGTCTTTTACAGCTTCGATCCTTTCCTGGATTTCTTTGTCATACTGGGCAGAAGGATGCTGCTTGGAAAGGAAATCCACCACAGCCGCTACTTCCTGATCACTGACAAAAGCCCCCTGAAGTCTTGCAGGTTTCTGATATCCCTGGGGATAAAAAAGCATATCTCCTTTTCCCAACAGTTTTTCAGCACCGTTCATATCCAGGATGGTTCTGGAGTCCACACCTGAAGATACAGAAAAAGCAATTCTGGACGGCATATTTGCCTTGATCAGACCTGTAATGACATTCACAGAAGGTCTCTGCGTCGCAATGATCAGATGAATTCCGGCGGCACGGGCAAGCTGTGCCAGGCGGCAGATAGAATCCTCCACCTCTCCCGGAGCTACCATCATCAGGTCGGCAAGCTCATCTACAATGATTACGATCTGAGGCATTTTTTTTGGTTTGTTTTCATTTTCAATATCAGAAATGGAATCTACTTTTTCATTGTACCCTTTCAGATCCCTTACATTATACTGTGCAAATTTATTGTATCGCTCTGTCATCTCAGCCACTGCCCAGTTTAAGGCACCTGCTGCTTTTTTCGGATCTGTGACCACAGGAATAAACAAATGAGGGATTCCGTTGTATACGCTTAATTCCACCACTTTTGGATCAATCATGATCAGCTTGACTTCTTCAGGAGAAGCCTTATATAAAATACTCATGATCAGTGTATTAATGCATACGGATTTACCGGAACCTGTAGCGCCCGCGATCAGCAGATGGGGCATTTTTCCGATATCTGCGATTACCGGCTGGCCAGCAATATCTTTCCCCGCCGCGAAAGCCAGCTTGGAGCCGCAATTTTGAAAGGCTTCAGAAGCCAGCAGATCCCGAAGCATGACAGGACTGTTTTTTTCATTGGGCACTTCAATCCCTACCGCTGCTTTTCCAGGGATAGGCGCTTCGATACGGATATCCGTTGCCGCCAGATTTAATTTGATGTCATCTGTAAGGCTGACGATCTTGCTTACCTTAACACCCTGCTCTGGCTGAAGTTCGTAGCGGGTAACTGTAGGTCCGCAGCTTACGTTGGTAACACTGACATCCACGCCGAAATTATGTAAGGTATCCTGAAGCTTTGCCGCAGTCTCTCTTAAATGTGAATCAGAATCCCCTCCGGTCTTTTTTCCTTTTTTCAGAAGATTCAGAGGCGGATATTTATACTCCTTTTTTTCCTGTGCTTCCTTACTGGCGATTTCTTCTTTGACTTCCTGAATTCCCTGCCGGATTTCCTCCTGGGAAGAGCGGGGCGGTTTTTCCTCTTTTACTGCCATAGCAGGGACCTCTTCCGCAAGGATCTCTTCCATATCCTGCGATGGAGTATCCCCCCGTTGTATGGGGAAGGCATTCTCAGGACGAAACGGCAGTTCCTCTATATCACCGTTAAGAGCTTCCGGAAAACCATAATCTGAGATCTCCTCTTTTTCGCTTTTGCGTTTTTCCTGTTTCTTTGCTTTTGGGCTTTCCTGTTCCACAGGTTTCTCCAGTTCCAGTCCGGCCAGATTCCTTGCTTTGGTACGTCTTCTTTCTTTTCCGGCATTCTCCTCTGCCTGTGCCATACGCTCCTGCCGGTTTTCTATATGCGCTTCCCGTTTAGCAGAAGCAAAGCGGTAAAGAGAACGGCTTATCCTGCGGATCAGATCAAACATAGATTTTTGGGTGATCAACACCAGGGAAATCATAACCGCCGCAATAATAATAGCATACGTTCCTGCAGTCCCAAAGGCCCTGGAACACAGACCGCTGAATACTCCTCCTAAAATACCTCCCCCGGTTTTATAATCTGCTGAGATTCTGTAATAATCTCCCAGATCCTGAGAAAGGGAAACACCTTCTGTCACCATCTGAAACAACATACACAATGCCACGAAAAGAAGAAGGAATCCTGCCATCTTCCGGTATGCCCTGTGATTTCTCCGGTTAGATATTACAAAAGCGGTTCCCAGAAAAAGAAAAAATGGAAGCGGATAACATACCAGACCTACAAGGCCGAAGAAAAAACTGCTGACTGCATTTCCCACAATTCCGCCTATACCAAAATTGCTGGCAAGCAGTACAACAGAAACAGCCAGCACCATCCAGAGAAAAATCTCTGCCTTTATGCCGGCTTCTGCATTATTCCGTGTTCTTTTTGACGCTGTTTTTTTGGAACTGTTTCCTTTTTTTCTGTTTCCGGTTGACGTTTTCTTTTTTCCGGCAGTGCGCCCGACACTGCTGTTTTTTCCTGCTGCCATGATTCTCTCCCCTTCTTTATACGTCTGCTTTACTCTCTTTATGCATG